>Ga0315915_1004849_pt1 | contig 16873 bp, 7 predicted proteins | sample MpolbnodulesMG_FD_207738 | JGI IMG/M metagenome (GOLD analysis project Ga0315915, IMG submission 207738) | Medicago polymorpha root nodule microbial communities from Los Angeles, California, United States - branched nodules | ecosystem: Host-associated > Plants > Roots > Nodule | place: USA...
CCTACCGGCCCCTCTTCTTATGCAAAGAGAATCACGTGAAAATTGCACTATAAGTGGATACAATATTCCAGCCAAAACAATATTGTATGTGAATGCTTGGGCTATTCAGAGAGATCCTAATGTTTGGAAAAACCCAGAAGAATTTTATCCTGAAAGATTCTTAGAAAGTACTGTCAATTTTAAAGGACAAGACTTTGATCTAATACCCTTTGGAGCTGGTCGTAGAATTTGCCCAGGTATGCCTATGGCAGTTGCGTCATTGGAACTTATCCTTGCCAATCTTCTTTATTCATTTGATTGGAAATTACCACATGGAATAGTAAAGGAGGATATTGATACTGAAATGTTGTCAGGGATCACACAACACAAAAAGAATCCTCTTTGCCTTCTTGCCAAGATCCCTATGTAGATGCATCACTTTATAGTAACTATGATGGTTTCTTGTATAATATGTTATGTGATAGAAATTTAGCAACTGTACTAAAAACTATCGAAGTAATAAAAATAAGTTCAATTTAACAATAAGGTCAACATTTAAGGTCAATTCAACAAGGACTGTGTTAATTTCAATTCAACAATAAGGTCAACATTTAGGATGTGTAAATTTATTTTAGTGCCCAAGGCAGTAGATTTGTGTGCATAAAAAGTCAATAAACAGAAAATAAGATTGTTTGGAAAAGATATGGAGAGATGAGACTAGGTCATTCGAATCCTCTGATTTATTCTGTTTGGTATACTGCACCTATTTCCTATGAATATTTCTCTAGTTTTACGATGGTTAAGTAAAATAGTCATAATCAATCCTTTGACTTAGGACCCTCTTATCAGATTACAGTCCCTAATTCCTTAGGTGATCAAATATTCTTTGAAGGTTTTAAGAACGTTAACCTAATATCACAAATAAACGATAATCCATTCATAGACTAACCCTGTTTATTTGAACAATTCAATTAGGTCTAAGTTGTAAGCTATGGTATGTAGTCATTCAATCTTACCGATTCAGATTATATGGTGTCCATATATAAAAAGCATTAAGAACAATTGAATTGAATAAAACTAGATTGATATTCACATAAAATAGAGTTTCAAAGCAACATGTCTCAAACAGAGTTACATCAGATTCATCTCAGACCTAATCTCTAAGAGATTTAGCTACGATCATAATCGAAAACATAAATAGCATAATCAATGGAAGAATTAAAACATACATAAACTTACTATGAGTTGGTTAGATAGCCTCCTCTTCAGTCCCTTGCTCTCAAAATCGCACTTTAGGTCTCCAAAATTCTGAACCCTTAATTCTGAAACTAACTTATGCATAAATAGAAAATTCCGCGCCTCCAATTGTGACACGATTTTGCCTTTAGTAACAAAAATTCCAAAATCAGGGTTTCTGGAAACGTGTCACACTTTAGCCATCGTGACACGATTTCCTTGGCAGATTTCATCTTCATCTGATCTTCAAATCGTGTCACGATTATCAGTAATCGTGACACATTTTCTCATTTCTTCCAATCTTCAGTTTTCTTTGCTTTTCTTGTTGTCTAAGCTTTCTTGTGAACTCAAAATATATAGGAATTACAGAAAAAATTACACAAGGACAAGGTGTCATCAATATGTTTATTAGGCTTTTTATGTAGTGTTACTCTTTGATTTTTTTATTTAATAAAACCGGTTATTTTGTTGCTTCTACCGATTTATATTTTTGGATGTTATTGTGCAAAAAAATTATAAAAATATGATTTTACCACATTGTATATAAGAAGATTGTGTTTGTAGAGATCAAATCATAATTATCGATTAAACGGAGATCTTATATTATTTAGATGAATGTTGTTGAGATTTTGAACTGAAGCGATCAAAAGACCAATCACACGTTAACACGTGGCGTAAAATTACACTTCCTTAAGGCTCCGCACCTGAGGGAACACGCCAGCTTAAATGCACCGCACCACATGGAACCCTACACGTGTCCTCTAGCCGTCCCTGATCACACGCCGCATAACCCGGAGGCGGTTATGACCATTGCGCGCCTATATAAGGGTGAACTTGCTTCACCCTAAAGTTACACTTCACTTTTCACAACATTTTCTACACACTATTTCTCAGTTCCATTACTGACTTGAGCGTTAGAGTGCTAACGTACTTGCATACACCTTTTGTTCCATCGCAAGGATTCAATGCCGCCATACCGGAAACTGTCACCGTCATACCGGAGCACTTTCCACCACCGTTGCGACTCATCCATTCTCACCGGACAGATCATTTGGCGCTAGAAGGAGGGGATCATTCGCTAACCTCCACGGTCTAACGATCCTCCATTGTAACTGTTTTCTTTTACATATTCCTCCACTACAACGATCGATAGTTACTTCTCCTTTCTCTGAAGCAATGGCCAAAACTCGTAGGAGAGCCACCACAAGCCGCTCCTCCATCGCACAAGACTCACGTCCTACGATTCAAATCCTCCAAGATCGAACAATTTTTTAATTTCATTTATAGATATTTGAAGACACAAATATCCAGAAGGAATAGAAGACTAGAGCAACAAATATTTCTGAAGAATTAAAAGGCATTGGATGCTTATCAACAAAGAAGGGAAAGGACAATAGTACAACTGTACAACCACAACCTCCAAGCTAGAGTTGTGTCTCTACCGGTTAATTCCCTTTCAAGGATTGGTTTTCAAATTATTCCCTCCTAGGACATTAACTATATGAAGCAACAAATTAATGTTGATTGATCAAGTTTCTACAACGACTCTTTGATGTGTTGACACCTCTACAACGTCTCTTTTATACCTCTATATAAAGGAATGAAGACTTGGAGATTAAGAGAGACTCTGCAATATTTTACAAGTGTCAAAACTTTGCTGAAATTATTGTGCATAAAACACTTAGAATTTCTTACCAACTTTCATATCTTAGAAATTCTTAAGTCTTAGAGTCTGAACTGTTTTGTATTGTGAACACCATTGATTGTATATCAAGTGTTCAACCAAACTTATTCTTTGTAATCTATTTGTTTATGAGTCTCTTGCTTTTGTCCTTTAGCATAGGAAATCTCTTGCTTAAGTGCTTCAGTATTTGAAGTCTCTTGCTTGTGTGCTTGAGCAATTGTAATCTTGTGTGATTATAGTGAAAATCTTCTTGGAACTGCAAGGGGGGACTGAACTACTTCCGAATTGTGGAAGGAACCAGTATAATTGCTTGTGTCTCTTTCTTCTCTCTTTCTCTATCTCTTTCGTATCCGCTACATAAGGCTCTGAACATTGTTCCGGACTCCAAAATCCATCAGAATCTGGACTCTGGACTTAGTTTAAAAGAAGAAAAAGCTAACACAATTCAACCCCCTTCTTGTGTTTTTCTCACACTCATAGAATATATATGCTTGATCAATACAATATATGCGATGTTTGTTTAATAAAGTCAAATCCCAGCAGTTTTAATCCTCTGTTTAACTCAGTTTTATTTTAGTGCATTATAGTCGGATAAGGGTTCACAACAAACAATTTTACAAACCCTTAACTTAGAACTATAACAATTGTTGAACGACTTAAAATATCGCACTAATCCATGTGAAAACGATAACAAAAATACTTAGTTTTGATACTACATCAGGCCTCTTGAATCTTCATTCTTAATCTTCCCATGGTCTCACTAATCTTCACATGTTTTTGCTTTGCCGATTTGCATGATTTCTTCTTGAATTACATAAAAAACCCTAGAATTTATATGTTTCGGGAAGAAAAGAATTGCATACTCAAATATAGAAAACATTACAAATGTCCTAAAATCATAGGCAATTGCTCTAATACTCATTCGTTGTGCTGGTAAAACCTATTGAAAATGACTGATAAAACAAGCTGAGAATAACGTAAGATGACCTGCAATCAACTACCAACCTTCCTTCCTTAAACCAAACAAGATGGGTACTAAGTATAACTATTTATCTTTTCATTTTTCAAGATAGATACAATTATTTTGAATAGACCAAATTTTTTTCTGTTTTTGGTTCTTGAATTTTTTTTTATTGTTAATCCATGGTTTTCTACATTTTTCATTTTTTTCTTTTTGATAAATAAGTTCTACTGGTACCCCACCCCAAACTTAAAATGTTTCTAAGTCCAAAGAGAAACCCCGGACTTAGTTTCAAATCATACCAAGTTATTAAAAATATTTTATCTAACTTCAAGAGAAATCAAATAGATGACTTTAAGGTTCAAAACATGTGACATGATCCGTCACTTAGTAACAAAAAAAGAAAGTTTTGTTGGAGGCTCAAAGTGGTATTACAAAGGAGGATCATAATAATAAAGTGTGGTATAACATGATCGATCATCCGTAAAGAACATCTGCAAATTCGAGCAAAACTAAAATTCACATGGAACACTCAATATTGAAAGAATTATAGTAGAAGAACATATTGATTATTTGGCTCAAATTCTTACCGGTTATGCTAAACATAAAAGAGATGTCGACTGTGATGAGTACCTTCTGCAGCAAATTCCAATAGTTATCGTGCTCTTGAACTTTGGGGGTAAGCTAGCCTCTGTTGTATATGTTCTGAAATAACTTTTTGGGACTAAAATAATTTAAGCATAAATGGGAAGGTACGTTATATATGTAACGCAAAGATTAAAATTAAAAATAGTATTGAGGATTAGCAACAATAAAGAAAAGAAATAATTTCGGACATAAAATCTTAACTTAGCTTATTGAAAATGGAAATTGCAGAAAATAAAATCATGGGTTGCCTCTTATTGCGTGCTTGTTTACTGCCATTAGCATGACTTTATGGGTTGCCTCCCATCCAAAGCGTGTTTTTTTGTCTCGATCCTAACGGATATGTCTACATTGTGCTCAGGAACCTATTCGATGAAGGTTAATATTCTTTAGTGTTTAGTACCTTGACATAATCCTTCACATGCTTCATTTCATGTTGTTGAACTTTCGCGTACCATCTGGTGTGATCCCAGATTTTGACACGGTCGTTCATGCATGTATCTGCCATTGTGAAAGGACCATACCACGCATTATGAGTGAGAGGTGGTGGAAATAATAAGTGATGTGTTTTGATCATGACTTGGTCTCCGCTTTTGAAAGTTTGGGTTTATTTATCATTTTCTTCAGAAGAGTTCTCTAGTCTTGTTCTTTCTTTTTGTTCTGATAAGCTCTTCCTCACGCTTGGTTTTCCCCATGTTCCTCTAATCCTGGTTGTCTTCAGTGCCCTCATTTTTCTATGTCCTTCTTGAAAGTTTTTATTGTAGTTTGTTTATTTTGTGTACCTTGAATAGGTTAGAAGAATAATATTTCACTGTAGCTGGGTTTTAAAGTTGTCTGGAGAATTAAAACCTAATTTATTTGTTCATTATCTACCTAGTGTAGATGTTATATTGATTTGTTGTTATTTTGATTCCCTAGCTTAACTAGTCTTATTCTATTATTACTACTATAATTTTTTTTTAAAATAAACCTAAACAAACTAACATTATGATTACAATGATTGATGCAACTTACTTGTGATAATGTGGGGTTGATTGGTTTGCAATCCGTGAAAATGCCTTTGGTGAGAATTTGAGAGAATTTGAGAGAAATTTGAAGAAAATTGCAACTGATATGTGTTATGGTGTTTCTGTTCATGTATAAACACACATCGACAGTTAACTGCCGATGAAACCGGCGGAAGTTAACTACTGAGGAAAACTTTGGCAGTTAACTACAACCGGTTCTATTTTCCTCGGTAGTTAACTGCCGCAGGGGCATTGTCGTCATTTACTGGTGTTTTTCAGCCCTATTAGATGTGTATACATCAATTTTCCTCCAATAATAGTCTAGGTTACTTCAATTCATAATGGGTCTAAAAACTCTTACCACATAATTCTAAAAAGTTACTACACACTTAACTCGCTAAAACATCGTATAATTACCGCATGTTACTACTAACTTAGTAAAAATAACTATTGACACAAAAACACTAAAATATTCTACATTCTAAAATTTACTAATTTACCCTCGCTCCTCAAATTACCAAAATACCCTCAGTCCACAAATGACCAAAATACCCTTCTCGCCTAAAAATCCACTAATCCCAAATCAAACACACAAACAACCAATTAAATACATAATAAATAAATAAAATAATCCTAGCGAAGAATGAGATGTTAAAAGTACTCTCCAAGATACAACAATTTCTTATTGCTAGCACCGCACGTGAATCAACAAGGTGTAAGGAACAACTTTTGGATGTACACAAGAACTTATATATATTTGTTATTTGTGATGAAATGATCTATGATATTGAACCTATAATACTTCAGGACCTATGTATATATTCTCTCTTCCTCCCACTCCTCCCAACCCACGTATATATGATATATATAATACGTTAAAAGAAGTTCCTATTAAAGTTAGAAATTGAAAAAAGAGGTTTAGAAGTCCTTGCTCAACTGGCAAAATGTTGAAATTGCAAGGCTAGACGCCGTAACCTGGGTTCGAACCCGAGACCTCACAGTTGTGTGTGAGTTTAATTTCAGTGGATTACCACTTCATTTAAAACCAAAAAAAAAAAGAAATTGAAAAAAGAGAAATTAACCAGGTGTAAATGCTATTTAGTCAAACTTGTAACGGTTATACTAGGAGCAGAAAAAAAAAACGTACCTGTATGATTTTTTTAAGAGAAACTATATCATTTCATTAATAAGAATGTGTTCAATTCAATGTGGTATTTCAACCAATCTCTGAAATGTGGTCGTCTTCGCTAAACTATGAACAATCTCGTTTGCTTGTTTCCGCATAAACTCGACACTAGAGTTTACATAATACTGACTAAAGAGAGTTCTACATTTTTGCATTATACATCCAAGTTCAGTAATGTTAGTCTTTATGGAGGAAAAATTATCGACCACTCTCTTTGCATCAATCCTAAAATCTATGGGTCCCAAATGTAACTCATGGAGCCATTATAAAGCTGAGAGAAGACCAAGAGCTTCATCTATATGAACATCACAAATTAGACTAAACCATTATGTTCTAGCCAAAACAAAAGTTCATGTATAATCTTGAATACACATACTGATCCCAACTTTGTTATCCTCTTTGGAAAAGGATGCATCTACATTACATTTAAATCTCCCTTACTATGGCTTCAACCGTTTCGCCCTTCCAACATGTATTATAGTTGCATTCACTGAATTGTGTACCATTAGAGTTGCCCACCACTCGTCAAGCATATGTTTTGCTCTGTCCACCACATTGGCTTCTGCATCAACTTTATCACTCCAAATTATATTATTTCTTTGCTTCCATATACTCCAAATGATACAGAAAAAAAGGGCATCAAACCAGCCAATCTTTCTTTGCAATATATGATCTCTCCAAGCCATATCCAAACCCACATACATTACCCACTTTTCCACAAGAAGAGCTTCAAACAAGCCAATTTTTTTTATGTAACCTTTGATCCACCGTCCATCTAAATTACGAAAAAGGCTTCCCACCCTGCTATATCGCTATTTCCCCCTTGTTCCAACTCAAGAAGCAGATTATTTACATTCAAGCATTTTAATTTATGAAACAAGTTGAATTTCAAGACTTGTTTAAATCAAACGTGATTTTTTTATTCAAATCATTTACATTCGGTCACTTTACAAATTCAAAGAGGATTCTTCTTGTATTACAAATTCAAACTAACCGATTTCCTCTTTTTACAAATTCAAAGAGTAGAAGAACATAAAAGGATACATCTAAATAGGGATATTGGGAACAAGGCAAAGAGGATTCTTCTTGTGTTGAGTGATCCCTGGCAACATTTCGGTATCAATATCTTCCTTTTCCAAACCATGGGGCAATTTCCAATCAAAAGAATAGAGAAGATTGGCAAGGGTAAGTTCCAACGATGCAACAGCCATAGACATACCCGGACAAATTCTACGACCAGCTCCAAAGGGTATTAGTTCAAAATCATGTCCAATAAAATTTATGGAACTTTCTAAGAATCTCTCAGGATAAAATTCTTCTGGATTTTTCCAAGCATTAGGATCTCTTTGAATAGCCCAGGCATTTACATACAATATTGTTTGGGCTGGAATAATGTAGCCATTTATAATGCATGTTTCCCTTGATTCTCTTGGTACAAGTAGTGGGGCTGGTAGGTACAATCTTAATGTCTCTTTTATCACCGCCTTCAAATAAAGAAAATTTTGAATATCATCTTCATCTAAAAAATCTTTTTCATCTCCCAAGTTCCTAATTTCTTCTTGTACTTTTCTCATTACTCTTGGATTTTTTATTAGGGCAGTCATAGCCCAAACTGATGTGGCTGATGTGGTATCTGTTGCAGCTACAATCATATTCTACAAAGAAACTTTGTAGTTAAATATATATACAATATATTTTATAAAACAATTTTTATTGTAGCAAATCTATTTTCGAAAACTATAGAATCATAAAAAGTTTTAATCACAATATGATTTTACTCGTTCTTGATCAGCCGAAGCAATAAAAATGAACACCCATATTTAACGCAAAAACCCCTCTTATATCGAGGGAAACACATGACTTAGTCCAACAAAATAAAATTTGACAAATAATATTACGATAATCTTTCAATCTTCTTGCTCAGATACACTAGAGTGTTTTCCATAAAACCTATTCATATTCAAATACTTTACTTTTGCAAGAAGTAATAAAGATTTTTTCAGGACTTCACTGTTGTGAATTTTGCTTTGACTCTCAAAATTTATATATTTGTTATAAGAGTTTATTGAATTAAAATAGAAGTCCAACACTAACATCATAGTGATGGAACTCTAACCACCATCGTCCATCTATAAAGGTTGCAAAAGACCCACTAAATTATATCAACTAGAAATACAAACTAATAGAAATTACAACAACATAAGCATTATTTTTCACTTCTGCTTTCGATGCATTCCTCATTCTTCACTTTTACACAGTTAAATGTAAATTGTAATCTCAACGAAAATTGCATTATTTTAGGTATATACCTATATATGTTTCTTTTCAAGTGATGTTTTCTATGTACTGTTTTGTTTTTATATTCATCATTTTCAAAATTTTAAATTGTATTTTCTAACTATTGTTGTATGAAAATATTAACTATTAATGTGATAAAAAAAGTTATTGAGTGTACTATGGTGTAAAAGACAAGTTCTAAACTTAAATTGAAAGCACGAGAAGAATAAATTATATTTGACACTTAATTTTAGTGTATATTTCTTTCTTTCTATTACATGAGCAACATATATAACAATCAATATATAACAACTTCTAAAGCTACTTTATTTTTCTCTCTTCTTATCAATAAAAACAGTAGAAAGAGAAAGAGGATGAGAGATAATGATTGGCATATGAAAGAGTTATCCAAAACTTGTTCCAAAATATGACAAATATTTTTCTCACGTTCTCTTTCTCTTTCTCTTTCAATTTGCTTCATGAAAACTTCTTTAGCCTGACACGGATCTGTACATTACATATCCCACACGTTCGTTTGCTTAATGTTTTGTGGTGATTTTTACATCAAGCCAGTCATACTTAGCTTGCATTTGGGCACGTGTACTCCTTCAATAATCTAGAGTGTTCTTGATTTAGATCAAGACAAGAAAACTTTAATTTTTGAAAAGAAAATGAAGTGTTTTAGTTATTATGTGAGAGATAGAATACAAATAAAATACAATGACATCAATTTCTTAAATAAAAGTTTAAAAATGTAGATGTCTTATTTTTTTTTTTAATATCTCTCACAATTAGAGGAGAAAATAGTTTAGATTGGTCGACAGAGAATTATAATTTAACCCACGTTTGTATATATTAACCAGACAATGTTTTAAAATACACAAACAAGGCTAACACTTTTTTCTGAAGTCTATTTAACTAAAAAAAATCATATTATGACCACAAGAAAAGTCTTTTTAGGAAAAACATACTAGTCTCTTAAGGAAAATATAATTAATATTTTTAATTAATTTTAAAATCATATGAGAAGATTTAAAAAAACATAAGAGAAATTATTTAGAAAGAAATATAAAATAGAATATTATTAGTGTGATAAGACTTGGTTGTTCCTTTTAAAAAAGGATTGGTTGTTGTTATATTATAATCATATTAGATTTTGTACTTTGTATTAAGTTATAATAGATTTTCTACCCTTTTTAATAACTTCAATATATTAGCCTACATTAATATTTAGAATATTTCAATGCATTATTATAAAATATAATTGACATGTATATGATATTATATATATGAATTTATTCTGTAATATGTTATTTTAAATCTTAAAATAGAATTTAATAACATTGATTTATTAGTTTGTTTGTCAATTTAAAGATGTGTCAGATTATTTATTTAAAGACGTTACCGTAAGATATTTCTTTGAATAGGTTATCATGCGGTAACAAACTTCCAGAAGTTTGAAAACTAGGCCAATGACAAATCACAAGTCATATTTAAACCTTGATATTATGAACAAATCAAACTTAAACTTTGTAAAATCTAACTCGATCCAATCTATTTTCAACCTAATCATAATAACAAATGGGGTTATCCGTTTCTTTCAAGAAATGAAGAGTATCTGAACTCACATACTAATGATTTTTTTTTAAGGAATCATACTAATGATTTATGAACCATAATATTCTGTACCAAAGTTATTGAGACTATGTTTAAGAGTTATTGGTGTATATTTTTAGTATTTTACAACTCTATAGTTTAGTACAAAAAAACATGTTTGATTGAAGTGGATTCACTTGTACTATATATTATATATTACATAATTGAGAGTGTATACGGAATTCAACATAAAAAAGAGAGGAAAAATGAGTTAAAATATCATACCATGAGCACCCCTTTGATGTGATCCAAAGTGATATCAAAAGAAAATGAACCCTTTTTCTTCAATTGGAGCAACATATCAACAATAACTTCTTCATCTGTAATTTGTTCTCTATTTGGATCCAAATGTTCATCAATAATCTCTTGATAAAATTCATCAAATTCCTTGAAATTTCTATCAAGACGGCTATGCAATCCTCTGAGCTTATCAATCCAACCCATGAATGGAATATAATCACAAACAAAAAATTCTGCTAGCAAAGCTTGAAACTCATGCAACAATCCATGAAATCTACTTTTCTCAACTCCATCATCTTCATAGCTTTTCCCAAAAACAATTCTACAAATTATAGTACTTGATAAGGAAATCAATAACTCACTCAAATTTGTAACACTTGAAGAATCAACATGCCCTGAAATTTTTTTGATCATTTTCTTCACCTCAAACTTTCGTATAGAGGAATAATATGATACACGTTTGGAACTAAATAAATGCACAACACAAATTTTTCTTATTTCTCTCCAAATATCATTGTATGGAGAAAATACAATCTCTGACCCATTATAAGATAATTTTTGCTGACCATATAATTTAGGTCTATTAGAAAACACATGATCATTGTTTTTCAATACTTCTTTGGCAATTTCAGCTGAAGAAACAACAATAGCTGGTCTTAAACCAAGCTGAAGTGAAAAGAGAGGACCATATATTTTTGAAAATTGAGAAAATTGAAGATAAAGATTAGAAATGTCTAGTTGATGAAGATTCCCTATTATAGGAAGGCCTTTAGGACCTGGAGGATGGTGTTTAATGGTTCTATGTTTGTGGAAGAACATTAACAATGGAATAATTAGGCATAGAGCAAGTAGAAATAGTAGTGGCAACATTGTTACACCTGAAATTAATGTCACCTGTGTTTTCTTTGAAGAGGAAGAATTATAATATTGTAAATATTATTATATACTAACAACTAGGCGGCACCGCCTTTGACACCTATATATATTTGATTTCGCAGAGGATTTCTACGATGATGCCCATCTTCAACATTAACCATCTGTTAATTTTCCTTGTAACTGTTGTAGTATTTAACAATTTTTCCTTTTGAGTCATATGCTAACATATGTGCCCTAGGAGCACTGATGGACGAAGGAAGTTTAAGTAACGTAGACCACGTAAATGTAAATTTGTTGAAAATATCTCTCTCAATATACTCCGTCCGGTAATAAATGTACGCAATTTTTTACTTTTTAGGTTCATTCAATAAATGATGAACGTGGACACGTACATCATTTATTGAAGGAATCTAAAAGTTAAAAGTTACTCCCTCCTCCGTTCTTAATTATAAGTAAATTTGATGTTTTAGGTTCATTCAATTAATAATGTATGTGGTTCATATTGTGGACCACACATACATCATTAATTGAATAAACTTAAAAAGTCAAATTTACTTATAATTAGAAACAGAGGGAGTACTTACATTTGAGACCGGAGGGAGTAAGTAAACAAATATTTAACAATTCACCTTTCATGCAATTTTGCATCCAATTCTCGTAAATACTCATAATAAAGAAAACTATTTCTTTTCTTTTTTTTTTAGGAAAAAGAGAAAATATATAAAATAAAAAGAAATAGTTATAAAGATTGAGGTATTTGACCTGACCTAGAAATAACTAAATTGGAAATACATCGTAAGAAAATAGTTCAAATGGATCAACTCTAATTTATTCTTAACAAAAAACACTAATCACAGGCACAACCCAGCGAAACCAGGTTACAAAAAAAGTATGAAAAGTGAAAATCTACCGAGAACAACCAGAGTTTAAGAATGTCGAATGGATCGACCGCCAACACGCTAACAAAACTAAGTGCCAACAGCTCCCTGATAACAACAAGCATGACATGCCCTTTCGAGCAAAACAACGCGTAAGAACTCAGATCGAGGGATGAGTCCAATACATCAGTAACAAGACCCTTTTGGGTTAAACGAACCAGACCCTTTTGGGATAAATGAACTAAACCCTTACGGGTTTTTGAATCACACAATAGGCCCTTTCGGGTTTACGGAACAATCCACTACAAAAAGATCAAGTCTGAACCCTCGCAATCTACGAACAAAAGACACAACACCAACAACAAAAAAAAAAATCACATAACAGAAAACAACGAACAAAAGGAGCTTCCAAGAGCACCAGCGCGGTGGTAGCAAAACAACAACCAGAGAATCTGCAGATCTCAACAGATCTGTTGAAAGGAACCAGAAATAGGAGGTGGTGCAAGGTGAAGATGAGAGAAGGAAAAATAGAACCACCTGTAATCAACAACTCCCCACCACCGAGAAATCCGCAAACTACCACCTAGAGACATCTTGAAGGCATGGAAGTACGGAGGCGCCGCCGTCAACTTTAACACCCTAAACCCCATATATCATTTTCTAATAAAAATATAATAATTATTAAAGCACGTAAGGGTGTCACACTTCTTCATAATATCAAAAGTACTTTATTTAGATTAAAAAAAACGTCGCAGCGGAATAGTTTTCAAAATTTTTAAAGTATACATCTCATCATAATTTCAACAAAAACTGAATACAATAGAATTCAAAAACACAGTCTAAATAAAATAAATCCCCAATTCCTAGTGTCACAGATCAGAGCATCGACTCGATAAAGACTCCCAAAAGCGATAAGTAAACGAGTAGGCTCCAAAGCCATTCTCCAAGACCCACTGCTACTAAACTTCTTCTTCCTGCAAATCTACACCACAAGGGTTCAGGCGCCCAACCCGCCACTAGAGGGTGAGAATATATTCAACATAAGAAATGCATAAACACATGTATAGATTCAGATAAAAGAACACAACAATTACATTTAGATGTGTATGCATCACAATAATATTCACATTAAACATGTACCTTTATTTAATAAAAATCAATAGGCATCAATCAACATCTTATATAACATACAAGTATCAACACAATTTAAGTATATCAAGTACCCATTTAAAAAAATACAGATCATTCACACATAATAATATAGAAGCACATCATTGAATTTCACATCTTTAAATAATTACACATCTTTTAATTACACGTCTTCAAATAGACTTGTAGTTATGTATGCAATGTCTTTAACTCGACTCTAAATGCATGTGGTACCGGTTTTGGATATCAGAGTTATGTTACTGATTTATCCCCATCTTTAAATCACATCTTTAAATCGGACTGACCATGAATGCATGAACACCAGGTAATGACTCAACAATGCATATCTTTATATGACTCGACAATTACACATTTTTATATGACACATCTTTATATAACACATCTTTAAATCACACATCTTCAAATAACACATATTTATATAACACATGTTTAAATCACACATCTTCAAATAGTACATCTATATATAACACATCTTTAAATCACACATCTTTAAATAACATCATCCTTAAATACAACATCGTTAAATAGCACATCAATTTCAGATCATAAAAAATTTCACAAATTATACTTAGTCAAATAATTCATCAATTATACTTCGTTAAATAACTCATAAATAACTCATATATTGCACAAGCTTGATAAAAATAAAAATAGATACTGCACAGGAAGGGTTAATCACGTGACATGTCCTCCTCCTAAAACAATTTTAAAGGATAATTTGTTTCTACAATTTTCGGATCAGTTACCATCATGTTTGGTAACAACTTATACGACAATTAACCATCACATGATCAGAAAAATAAAATAAAAACTGTTTAATCTAGAATATAACAGAATTCATGGACTAAAAGATGAATCAAATACAAATTGAAACTAATATTTGTCATGGTAGTTGCCGATCCAAATGAATAAAACCGATCATAATATCCAATGAAATAATATTATATAATTTCTTCAAAACACCTTTTGAATTATCCTTAGTCATGTGACGACACTAAGTACAATTTTCAACTATCCATTATCTTTCCAAATTTATTCATAACTACCATTGAATAAGTCTAATTATATTTTTTTTTCGATAAGGCCAAGAGAAAGACATGTAATCTAAATTCAATTAAGTAATATCAATAGTAAGGCATAAACAACACGTCAAATCAGTATGAGAATCAACAACAAATAGATAAAAGAAACGTAGCAAAAAAATCATCAAAATCTTGAATTCGGAGATAAAAACATACCAAAAATCACGACAACAAATTAGAACACGAGTTTAACATAAATTTATTAAAAAATCATGAAAACAAAGCAAAAATAAAAATATCCTTCACTACCCATATGTTCAGACAACCCTTATGGTGAATAGAGACTTCCTCCTTACCTTAGTTTGTAAAATTTGATGATTTCCTACGGTGAAATCTCTCTCTCTATATATGTTCTTCTCACTATGCCTCCTTGCCTCTTCTCTCCACAACCCTAGTTTTTCTTTTGCCGCTTTGTTTCTCTCTTTCTCTATAACCCTTCTTCTCTAATTCTCTTCTCTATTTATAAGCTCTAATTGAGCTTGTTACCAATCTTTTTAGATTACTATATGTCCTCTAGGTTTGTTACTAATCTTGCACCTCTCGAATTTGTCACTGTTATTTCTATAACTATACCATCTTACTATTCACACTCCCCTCTAGTTAAATCGTTAAAGCACTACTCATGTCACTAACTACACCTCTTTTCTACCCAATTTTACTAATCCCCCGTTCGCACTCTAATTTCCTATTCTCTCTAAAAAAAAAACTCTATTTTCTTCCTAAACATTATTTTGTCTCAGTCTTTTACCGACTAATTAACTCATCTACTTTCTCCTTACATATTATTCCAATAAATATGAATATTTAAATTAATACTACCTAACAACCAATACTAATAATAATAGTAATACTAATATTATCTAATAATAATATTAATAAACTAGTATTAAAAATCGGGGTGTTACAGTTAACACTGCATCCTTATATGGAAGTAAATATGGATTAGTTATTGTAAATGATTACAACAGATGGACTTAGGTTAAATTCCAGAGAAGCAAGGATAATGCTTATGATGTATTCAGTAACTTCTGCACTCAAATACAGTCTGAAAAGGAAATGAAGGTTTTAAAAGTAAGAAGTGATCATGGTGGAGAATTTGAAAATGAGCCATTTGAAACTTTGTGTGAAAAACATGGAATTATCCATGAGTTCTCTTCTCCTAATACTCCACAGCAAAATGGGGTTGTAGAGAGAAAGAATAGAACTTTACAAGAAATGGCAAGAACCTTGATTCATGAAAATAATTTGACTAAACATTTCTGGGCAGAAGCAGTGAATACAACATGTTACGTCCGAAATAGAATCTATATCAGACCTATCTTGGAACAACATATGAACTCTTCAAGGGAAGAAGACCTAATATCTCTTACTTTCATCAATTTGGATGTACCTGTTACATTCTAAATAACAAGCTCTACCTAAAGAAATTTGATGCCAAGGCCCAAAGAGGGATCATTTTAGGTTACTCTGAAAGGTTAAAGGCATACAGAGTGTATAATTCATAGACACTCTGTGTTAAAGAATCAATGCATGTTAAATTTGATGACAAAGAGTCTGGAAATGAAACTCCAGAGCAAGATGAAAGTGTTGCAAATATACAGGTGCCTGAAGATACTCCAGGACCTGATCAGACTGCTGAATATGAAGAAATTCCAGAAGCAGAAATCACACCAGAAGCTCAAGATGAAGTAGCTTATGATGAAGCTCAAGATGGTTCTTGTAACAGCTCGATTTTCACTAGATTTATTTTAATTGTTTTGTGTGCGATTAATTATGCTTATATGTGATTAATTGCCTACATGTGTATTTTAATAGGTTTTTAGTATTAGAAGGGTATTTTGGTCACTTTGTGAGTAAGGGTAAATTAGTAATTATGCTGAGGATTATTTTTAGCGTTTCGAGTGAGAACCATTATTTATTAAGTTACTAGTGGGTAGTAGTGATTTATTTTATAACCGGTAAGTGATCGTTATTATTATTTTAACCGTTAGTAGAG
>Ga0315915_1004857_pt1 | contig 16850 bp, 9 predicted proteins | sample MpolbnodulesMG_FD_207738 | JGI IMG/M metagenome (GOLD analysis project Ga0315915, IMG submission 207738) | Medicago polymorpha root nodule microbial communities from Los Angeles, California, United States - branched nodules | ecosystem: Host-associated > Plants > Roots > Nodule | place: USA...
AACACTTCAATTTATGTAAGTACTTTTTAGTGTACATATCCAAACATAAATAGCTTATCAAGTATAAGAGCTTATGATGTAAGCTCTATTGTTATAAGCCCTAATGCTATAAGCATCTATATAAGCTATTTATCCAAACGGGGCCTTGGTCTATAATCTACAACTTTTATGTTTAAAAAAAAAAATCCACAACTAATATATAATTTTTTAAGTGTTACAACTTTTAGTTAAATATAGGCCAAATACCTCCCTAAGTCCTTTAAGTTTTACATTTGTTTCACATAGGTCCTTTAAGTTTCTAAAGTTTCAGATAGGTCTTTTAAGTTTTGAATTTGTTTCGGATAGGTCCTTTAAGTTTATAAGGTTTCAGATAGGTCCCTTAAGTTTCGAGTTTATTTCAGATAGGTCCTTTAACTTTGGCTTAACAGAGGTTGATAGAAAAGACCTATCTGAAACAAACTTTAAACTTAAAGGACCTATCTGAAACCTTATAAATTAAAGGACCTATCCAAAACAAACTCGAAACTTAAAGGACCTATGTGAAGGTTTAGAAACTTAAAAGATCTATCTGAAACAAACATAAAACTTAAAGGACTCGGGGAAATATTTGGCCTTAAATATATAATTTCTTTTAAGTGTTGCATGTTAAAAGTAAAAGTCCAACTTGGTTGAGAAGTAAACCCTATTTCTTGATGTGACCTATATATATTTCCATCGCTAGAGTATATGCCTTGAATGAAACAAATAACCACACTCTCACGCTCGAGTATATATTCTTCTCCTACGATTGCTTAACGGTTGAGACTCTTGAGTTTTCGATACCACTGTTTGGAAATTAACTTCCTAATCTTAACTAAGTTTTTGTTGTTTTTTTTTTTCTCCAGCTTTTTTTGATTACTTGAAAGATTATGGCGAAAAAATACGAAGGAGGTGCGGTGGGAATAGACCTTGGAACAACGTATTCGTGTGTTGCTGTGTGGCTTGATGAACAGAATAGAGTTAGAAATTATTCACAATGAACAAGGCAACAGAACAACACCTTCTTTTGTTGCTTTCACTATCAAAGGTTGATTGGTGATGCTGCCAAAAATCAGGCTGCTTCTAACCCATCCAACACTGTCTTTGGTAACTTATTTTTTATCACTATAGTATATTTTTGGTCCTTATAAATATCTCAACCTTGTGTTTTAGTGCCATGATTTTTATTTTTCAACTTTTAGGCTTCAAAAAGTTTTCGATTAGCACTTTGGTTTTTTTCTTTTTTTTTTACCACTGCTGAGCCCTATTTTTAAGTTAGGTCATATATACTCGTCATATTTACAGGACCAAAAACATATTTAACCCTAATCTTTATCTTAGAAATTTGTAGTTATTGTGATTTTTTGCCACTGCATAGTTTATATTAGGAATTTATAGGTATTGTTATTTTTTGCCATTTTCATCAAAACAAAAGAATTTATACTTATCAGCCAACAATTTTGTTGTTGCAGATGCAAAGAGGTTGATTGGAAGGAAATATAGTGATTCTGTTATTCAGAATGATATTCTGTTGTGGCCATTTAAGGTTGTTGCTGGTTCTGATGACAAGCCTGAGATCATTGTTAAGCATAAGGGCGAGGAAAAACGCTTTTGCGCTGAGGAAATCTCATCAATGGTCCTCACGAGGATGCGCGAGATTGCAGTGAAATTTTTGGAATCCCCCGTTGAAAATGCAGTTGTTACTGTGCCGGCTTATTTCAATGATTCCCAACGAAAAGCCACAAAAGATGCTGGTGCAATTGCCGGCCTCAATGTTATGCGGATAATTAATGAACCAACTGCTGCTGCCCTTGCATATGGCCTTCAAAAGAGAGTAAATAACGTCGGAAAACGAAATGTGTTCATCATTGATCTTGGTGATGGCACTTTCGATGTGTCACTTCTCACACTCAAACATGATAGCTTTGATGTAATAGCTACTGCCGGAGATACTCACCTAGGAGGAGAGGACTTTGATAACAGAATGTTGAACCATTTAGTGATGGAGTTTAAGAGGAAGAACAAAGTGGACATTGGTGGAAACCCGAGGGCCCTTAGGAGGTTGAGAACTGCATGCGAGAGGGCTAAAAGGACATTGTCATTTGATACTGAGACTACAATTGACATAGAGGCTATACACGACGGAATTGACTTCAATATGTTATTAACTCGGGCCAAGTTTGAGCAACTCAATATGGATCTCTTTGAAAATTGTTTGGCGATTGTCAAGAGTTGTCTTACTGATGCTATGATGGAGAAGAGCAGTGTAGATGATACTTGTTGGTGGATCTTCTAGGATTCCCAAAGTGCAGCAGCTATTGCAGGACTTTTTTGAGGGGAAGGATCTTTGCAGCAGCATCAACCCGGATGAAGCTGTTGCTTATGGTGCAGCTGTTCAGGCTGCTTTGCTTTGCGATGGCATTAAGAATGTTCCTAACTTGGTGCTGCAAGATGTTACTCCACTGTCTCTTGGCACGTCAGTAGTTAAAGATATCATGTATGTAGTGATTCCTAAGAACACTTCTTTTCCAATAAAGAGGAAACGAACATTTTGCACACTTGCAGATGACCAATCTGCTGTCAAAATTGATGTTTATGAGGGTGAGAGAATGGTTGTAGGTGAGAACAACTTGCTTGGTTTGTTTGATCTCAAAGTTCGTTGTGCACCTCGTGGACTTAATATCCAGGTATGTTTTGATATAGATGCTGATGGTACATTAAATGTTTCCGCAGAGGAAGAAACAAGTGGTAATAAGAAAGAAATTACAGTTACGAATGAAAATGGAAGACTATCTAGGGAAGAAATTGAGAAAAAGATTAAAGAAGCTGAGTACTTCAAGTCCGAAGACATGAAGTTTATTGAGAAGGTTAGAGCAGTGAATGCTTTGGATGATTACATTTATAGAATGAGGAAAGTAATGAAGGATGATAGTATTACTTCAAAGCTCACTCCTGTTGAGAAAGTGGAAATCAATTCTGCAATCATAAAGGGGGAAAATTTGATTGATGACAAGCAGCAGTACGAGACATTTGTGTTTGCGGACTTTCTGAGGGAGCTTGAGAGCACATGTGAATCAGCTTTGAAAAGGATCAATATAGATTCCTCTGAGAAGTGATTCTGAATGATTCCCTTTGATCAATTTTTAGTTATTTCATTTGTGTTATGAACTTCAGATTCCTCATGTGGAGCTTTTTGTTCTTTTTCTTTATTTTTCCGAATGACAAATGTTAGCAATTAGTTGTTAGATTAATATTTACTCCTTCGTCTGAGTTTGTTTTGTTTATTGGATTATGTATTTTGACAAATTATGAAATTTAGGGCTTGTTTGTAGCCCACAGAACTGCAATGTATTTATAGCAATAGCAATCCACTAGCTCTTTGATTCATAATTGGATACAATTAATTGCAAGCAATTTATACCATGAACCTGTGCTTAGCCGCGGTTCAAGGATAAAAAAAACAATTTGGTGACAGAAGTTGACGTATCAAATAAGTAAAGATACTTCAGATTAGGTGACTGAAATTTATACTGAAATTGTTCAAAATAGAACCAGGATATTGAAATCCAAAACTCAAGCCCTAGTGGAAATACTCACTTACCTTAGTTGAAATCTCAATCCGGAATCCCTAATCTAAACAAATTTGATCATAAACTAATCTAAACGCCGTGTTATTGTTTAAGGCAAAATTGAAGAAAATTTCAGATGTGTATGAATCCGGCCTGAACAAAATCGACTGTGATTGAACCAGAAATCACAAGAAAACTATAGCACAGAAGGAATTGTTTGGAAACAAAACCTTTATCTTGCAATCTCGTCATGATCCAGCAGCGATTAGCTCTCTTCACAAGCTCTTCGGTTGAGCTCTTTAGTATATTGAAGCTTGACACCATTGTCCAACATTGAAAGGATTGTTAGAGATTTTTCAGCTTAAGAATTTCAATATTTTCATATTTGATGGATCCAACTAGTGGATTTCACTACATCATAGCTACTTGTCCATATATAAACTTTAATTAGGTAAGTGATATATCAGTCTATCAGATAAGATTTGTTCACTTTGAGTCAAGTTAGTTAATTGTTAGTTATATCTCGAGTTAGTTAGTACCGGTTTATTAATTGGTTGAGTCAGCCTTTGTACATAAACTTTTCTTTATGACTGCTTGTATGTAGTACAAACTCATTTTATCATTTCATTCACATTGAGGAATTCCTGTAATTGATGTCTGCTTCAAGGTCTGCATTGAGTAATTTGGGGGACTTTGTTGCCTCTTGGTTCTGTTTGTTTCTGTGTGCATGAATATCTTTATGCATGATCATGAGCAATATTCAAACCTTTATTCACTTCATTCAAGTTTTAAAAATCAATTGTAATGTGCAGGGCTGTTAAGGTGTGGGATTTTTTTACTTTGCATGGCATTGAAAGGTGGAGCCTTTTATTGAGGCTTTATTTGTACAGATGCTACTTTTGCATATGGACTATATAATATAATATGAAGATAACATTTATAATATAGTATAAAGACAAAATGGATATTGATCTTGTCACAACAAGCCAATTTCTGTATCATTTTATAGTATATGGCTGGGTGTTACCAAAATGCACCGAAGTTTGGAAAAAGATAATGTTAAAATGCACTCCAAAAAGCAAAATGAATTTAGCAGATGTGAAAATAAATTACACGGTTTGTATGCATTGGAAGATATGGCAGAATATTCTTGGTATAATGGAAGGGACACTTACTTTTGAAAGATCATACTTTTTCCGTCCCAAAATGATTGACTTATTGACTGTTTCATATATATTAATGCACAATTTTGACCTTTAATATCTTTAATTATCTATTAAAAACAATCATAAAAAATTGTGTTTGTATATTATTTGTGACCTCCAATAACATCTTATATACTACTGTTTGTGTTTATATATTAGTAGACAAATATGATTCACGCCCTCACAAAGAGAATATAAATGACATTGAACTCGATATTTGAGTTTCTGATTTGTGAGCTTCGTCTAAAATGATCTTCTTCTCTTGAATCAACTAATTGTTCTGACAATTCTAATGCTTCTCGTTAAAAGAGCAGGATTTAGACAATTATATTATCCTTGCGCCGTTGGAGTCATGTCTGTGCCATAAACCTCTCTTGAATTAACTTTAGTTAATATTTGTGTTGAGTTGTTTTAATGATTCGTACGGTTTATAAGAAAGCTTTATATTTTTTTATTTTGATCATATGTATTATTTTTTAAAAATTGACATTTATAATAATATAATAATGAAACTTGTTTTCTTCAAGTATTTTACATGCTAAAGTAAAATAATATCACAAGAAAGGGAGGTTTGAATTGTGATCTAATAAAAATTACTAATAAAAATTTCTCAAGTGAATATTTGGATTAGGTTAATTAGTCGGTTAATAAAACAATAATAATTGTAAGTGTGTGATATTGATAAAATGAAAAGAGATAAAGAGAGAAAAATCACACACAAAAAGGTGGAAAACTCTTGTGTAGAAATGCTTGGCATAATGTTCTCGAAATTCTGAGAACGTTCTCAAAAATTCTGCTTGGACAGCTTGCAATAAAGCATGATAACATGAATAGAACCATGCTTTCTCTTAAAAAAAAAATTGAATAGTACCATGCAAAATTTTGTTTTCTAGTTGGCAACCAAGATTGCTTTTGTTGAGCCGGAACAACCTCACGCCTTGGAGAGAAAGAAATCAAGTGCAAATGATTTGATTTTATCCATTCCTTTTAGCTATACGTGTTGTCCATTTCTCATAGGTTTATTCTTTATTTCTTGATGTGTTGTCTAATGATCATAGGTCCTCTTTTGTTTCCTCATAGGATCTTTGTACATCATATGTTTATTTATTGGGTCTGGTTAACTAGTACCCCTCGAGCAATAGTTAAGGAAATAAAAAAAAGAAATATTTGCATTGAAAACATCATCTTTTACACTTTTTAAACTTTGACTACATAAGTTTCAAAATACTCATATTATATTTAGCTTTCTTAACTAGTGCCCTAGTGGCACTGGTTAACATTTTCCTTATTTATTTCCTTTCATTCCTTGAGAGTGTATCATAATAAATATGTCACTTTTGTAGCATATGACTCTTATACTTTTATACCATATTTCCACAATGATCCTTGACAAATAAGTTCTTTAAAGGTCGACCTTTGTACCCATGATTAATAATAACTTTCAATTTGTCTTGTTTGAGTTGACTTTTGCGAAACCAATATAGACAGTGGAGATAAGCTTTGTTCTGAGAATGTTCTTGAAAACATTTGCTTGCTTTGTAACCTATCTTTAAAATTCACTCAAGAACACAAGTTAAATAACAAATGATTTTAGAATTCTTTTAAATATAATTTAAATGTTTTGTTATCATTAAAACAATTAAGAGGGATTTTTGGAATTTATCTCAACACATGCATATAAGTTATAGGTGGTTGGGTATTTCACAGTTATACCTTATACTTTATCAGATCATTTTACTCAATTTATGACTGTTGCTGGTAGTGCCAAGGCTCGTCAATCAATAATGTAGGTGCTTTGGTTTGCTATAGTGTGGGAAATCTGGAAAGAAAGAAACAACAAGATATTCAAAGTCAAGCAATGCTCCATTATTCAGGTGGTTGAAGGCAAAATTTGCCTCTCTTCCTCCAAACTATCATGGGTGGTGGCTTTATCCGTTTACAATGTTAGGTTGGCTAACTGTTTTATATCAGCCTTGTTGTTTTTATTTTTTCTTGTACATACAGTTTGTGACTCTTTTGTTCTCTCCTGGTACATTTAGTGCTAGGTAGAACTCTTTGATTTGGTAATATATTCCATTTTAGCCTTTTCAAAAAAAAAAATTAGTATAAAAAATTTGTTAACATATACTAACCGCATTGTATCATAAATTTTAAATTTTTTACATATCTGCGTATCCGTATCGTGTCATACACACATCTGTATCACGTATTCGAGCTTCATATGGACTATCCCGATCATAATTATTTTGATTGTATTTTTGCTATTTTAGCAATTGAATGAATAAAGTTTATTTACTCTAAAAAAAATCATGAAAAACAACTTATAATTTTTTAAGGCAAAAATTAAATATATGAAAATAATTAACTTTATTTTATGTAACTTGTACATAAAAGTTTTTTCCCTCTTTGAGATGTTTTACATAAAGGTTTATCGTGATAAGGACTTATGTTAAGAATTAATTAATAATCTCTTAATAATCCAAACAGGCCTACACTACAAAACCCTCTCTCTCCATTTCCCTCTCTCTCACACACACACTGTACTACACTCACTCACTACTCACTCTCTCAAAACAAACCCTACTCGTACTCCCGTTCTCCTCCAAAATGCCCGCCGGCCTCGACATGTCACTCGACCAAATCACCACTCACCGCCGCACCACCTCCAACCGACCAAATCGCCACCTCGGCGTTCGCAACTCCTCAATCAGAATCACTCCGTACTCCATTTCTCTCTCTCAGGTACTTCATTTCTCCATTCTTTCAGTGTTGTTGTTTTTCGTTTTGATCAAAATGAGTGATTGATTCATGAAAAAATGCTGCAGATGCTTGAAAGAGAAGCGTTGCGAAGAAGCAGTGTTGATGATGTTCCTCAAGAAATGGTTTTGGATCAACCTCGAGAGAAACCTATCACTAAACTCTATTTGTCTAACTTGGATGATATGGTTTCCAACGAAGACATTCATGTATTAGCTTTATTACTATTTTTGTTATTTTTTATTTATTTATTTATCATCATCATCAACATCTTTGTTGTAATATTGTTATTTGCTACAAGTACTGACACACACACGGAGACGGACACGTCAACACAGTTAAAATATTTAACAAATGACTTGGTGTCATGTCGAACATTGGGACACGTCTTTCGTTAGAAGTGTCAGTGCTACAGGGGTTATTCGTTTTTCTCATATTTATATCTGTCATTTTGGTTGTTCTTGTTTTTCCATTGTCATTATTATTGCTATCTCTGTGGCACATACACTTCTGATTGAAGGCAAGTCTGATGTATGATGTATGACATTCGTCCGCCACCGATATGACAATGACACGTGATTACATTTTTTTTTTCTTTTTGTAGCAGATACATGTGATTACATTGAATTATGTCATTTTTACAAATTATTGGTGTCGGCGTGCAATGTCCATGTTGTGTCTGGTGTCCGTACTTCATAGATTGCTATTATAATATTGTTGCTATTTTGTGAGAGGGATCAAAGAGATTCTATGAGAAACTTTAAGCCAAGTTACTTACCTATTGCGCCGCTATAGATGCTATTTAACAACACTGATTATTTTCATATAAATTTGCTATGTTTTAAAAATTAAGAAGCTTATGATACATTTTTTGGTGAAGTATCTAATAGCTTATCCACTTAATAAGATTTTAGTAGTTGGATTGGTAAAGTTTAGTGTTTATAGAGTTATTCAGCCAAAATAACCTGGCTTAAAGGTACACTTAGAGTAACTTCATATCTCCTTTATTTTTATTATTTTTATTATTTTATGTTATTCAGTCCAAGTTTTTCATAAGTCATATGAGTCTTTGGTCTTATGGTGTTACTAGGTCATCATGTGACGCGTATATAAATAAATCTTGATGAATGAAGTACACGGACAGTTGAAATTTGACAATTAAGTAGTAGTACATCAGGGTATGGTCATTTTCTGCATAAATTTTAACTGTGCATTTCATATGCTAATAGATTTTCTTTCATAAGGACAATGCACATACTCTAGTATAATTTGTGTCATTTTGATTCTGCATAGTGTGTAGTATTTTCACCCCTTGTTGATGCAACAATTTGCTCCTGCTGTCAAGCTTTTGTGAGCATAAACTATCTTTCCTGTTTAGCTTCTCTGCATTATTGGAAGTTCATGTGAATGCTAGCTTTACATTTTAGTTTCTCTGCATTTCTCTGCATTATTGGAAGTTCATGTCTATGTTATGTTGTCTTGAACATATAGTTTGTTTTGAAGATATTGGTTTTGAGATTGTTGATGCTTGCTACTGTTTGGTAATTATATTCAATTAGTCTCATTAGTAAATACTATTTCTGATGATGACAACCCCATATCAATTTGGTGTATGGATCTTAATTTGGGTCTCAAAGTGATTTTTTTTTTATGTCCTCTTTTGAGGTAAATCAAAGAGTCATTATTGCAATTTGAATGTATGACATGTACCAAAATACTAAACTCATCCTTACCACTAATGTTACACCCAAATGATCTTTATCTTCGTCAAAGATATTTTTTCCTCACTACTCTCTTTTCAGAACCTTTTTTTTGTTTTTTTGTTGTAAAAAATACTATGTTTTCTTGTCATTCAGATAATGTGAATAATTTAAAACTCTTGTCTGTATTTTACAGCTGTTGTTCTCGGAAGAGGGTGAGTTGGAAAGTTACTCCATTCATTATGATCAATTTGGGAGATCAAAAGGAACAGCTGAAGTTGTCTTTACAAGGCAGTCTGAGGCTTTAGCTGCTCTCAAGAGGTACAACAATATGAAGCTTGATGGAAAGACATTGCAAATTGAGCTTGTTGGAGCAAGTTTGGTTACTCCTGCTGCTGCGCCTCTTGGACAAAGTAGCTTACTAGGAAAACCAAATGATGTCTTTGCAAGGTGCAAAATTCCAAGTCCTGGTCTTATGAGCTCTGGAACAAATTTGGTTACTCCTGCTGATATGTCTCTTGGTCGAAGTAGCTTACTGGGAAAGCCAAATGATGTCTTCGCAAGGTGTCAGATTCCGTTTCCTGGTTTCATGAGCTATGGAACAACTGCTGATATGCCTCTTGGTCGAAGTAGCTTACCTGGAAGACCAAATGATGTCTATGTAAGGTGCGAAATTCTGATTCCTGGTCTTATGAGCTCTTAACTCTCTAAGTTTCATGTATCTAGTCTGATTTATAAATGTGTAGTATCTTGTGTAGCATCTAATAAACTTCAGTTAAATATTGCATTTTGTTCAGTGAAATCTCAAGTTCTGTTTGTTCATGTGTGTGTGTGTGTGTCATGGATTTGGTGTTAAATACATGTAGTTGAAATTGTCACTAGTTTGATTTGATACTATTTTTTTACAGGGAAGAGAGAAAATTTGGAGGTAGCAGGTACAATAATAGCTCTGCACCAACACATGGCTATCTTCCAAGAAAGAATGATCATACACTAAAAGCAAAACGCCAGATTCCAACGGTCTCTGCGAAAGATCTTGATGAAGACTTGGAGAGGTATCGCTCAGAGGCTATGAAGGAAAACAAAGGAAAAGGAAAGGGAAATCATGATTGATAGCTAGAATGATTCCTATTATATGAGTAAATAGGTCAGAAAAGCATTGGATAAAGGATTATGGTCATATGTTTGGGATTCTGATTTACATGAAGTTACTTAAACAAATATTAGTATGCCCTTTGTACATGTCATTTGAAACTTTGAAGTTTGGACAGATTTAATGTCTGTTTGGAAATTAATATTAACAAACATGCTATTAGTTACCGAATTTGGTTCGGGCGCTTATAAGGTATATTTGGCCAGTGAAAGCCAATATGTTTGCTGCTTTTTACTTGTTTGTGACGGTTCAGCGCAGAACTGCAGATTCCAAAAGATACGTTGTTATTTTTTTAATAGAAAACCAAAATTTCTATGACATATGTAGCTGTTTGCCTCAGTTCAAAATAATCAGTTTTGAGTGCCTCAGTTTATTGTTGTTAAAAAGTAAATTCGCCACTTCATTTATGGTTTGGCTGACCAATTAAAGAATTCTTCACTCAATTTTATCATGAGCATTTGGATTACTCAGTTTTATCAAAATTAATAATTGCATTTAAAGTCTAGAGATCAACAATGTCCACAAACATTAGATTAAACCATCTAACGTTTGAGGGGGAAAAAAAAAATCAAATTTCGTTAAATTAAATTATTAAAAGTAATTTTGTATTTTAAAAGTTCAAAAAAGCTTCTGAAAAATCACACTCATTAGTTTTGTATCTGAACATTGACCGGTAACAGAGATGACGACAAAATGGTGTGGCAGACGCGTTCTGCTGGACACAGGAAGAAGGCATCAGATTTATTGTCACAGGTTGTTACTTGATGTTATGCAGTTTGCAGGTGCATGACAATTTTGACTATGATTTCCTTGAAGTGGTGCAACGACTGTGGAATACCGCAGTGCTATCTAAGATAAATGTGTTTGGATGTCGATTACTCTAAGACAAGTACCAATGCAGGCGGAATTGTGGAGAAGGATTGAATTGGTAATGGTTGGACTGGAGCGCAATAGATTGAGGGGTTGAATTGGTTGATAATTTACTACTCTTTAATTCACAATCTAATTTGATTAACAACGACGTGGTGCATATTTCCAAGGTTATAGACCGGATAAAGCGATTGTCATGGTCTTGGATTATTTGTAGGTTGTTCCTTCAGATGACATTCCCAATAGCAAGGATGAAACATCCGTTGAAGTTTTGTGCAAACGATGAAGAAAGGAGAGAAAAGTTTGTGTCAAAATGAAAGGTTTGTTGTAGTGTTGGCAGCACCAACGTATGGTATGAAGTTTGTCAAGCACAAACTTAAACATAGTAGAAAGCTGAAGTAGACTAACTATAAATACGACGTGTAGAATTCACGTGAGTTGTACCATGAGCATAGCTCATTTCGTAAGGGATAATGCACAATATGTGCAGGGGCCGGGGTTCGAAACCCTGAACACCCCATTTATTCATCTTTAAGGTGAATTTCTCTGACCACTAGACTACTTGACAAAAAAAAAAAAAAGAATTCATGTGAGTTCATAAGCAAAAGTTCATTGATTAACATACTTGAAGTTTCTCTAAAAAAAATAAAAAAATACTTAAAGTTTATATACACTATTACGCTCTCTGTTTTAAAATAAATGGGTGTCATTTTAGCATAAAAAAAGTTGTTTTAAAATAAACGTCACTTTGAGTTTTCAATGCAATATTAACCACTAATTTCTAATTGTACCCTCCAATAGTTAGTAAGGATAATTTGGTAAAATAAGTATTCTTTTTCATTTAATCATTGTATTTTTTAACATGGTTAATTTTTTTTGACAAAAACAAAATGATATTCATTCATTCCAATCGAGAGATTACATCATTCAACACCGCTAAAAACGTAAAGGATGAATATGCGAACAAATTCACAACATCTAAGTTAATAGCATATAACGACATAATGTCTACAAAAATATATGATAAAATTAAAGTGACCGGAATATCCATGGTCTCTGGATCTGCAACGTTGACGCCCAAATCTTTGATCGAATAATCGATCTTTCTGTAAGAATCAAATGAACACCGCATGAAGACGGGAAATCAAACAACACCGTACAAGACAACGAACAACAAACCACCACACTTAGATGATGAAATCACAAAGAACAAAACCTAGATCTATGTGAAAATCACTTATTTAGATTAAAATAGAGAAAAAAAAGATGAAGAAGGGTGATTTCAGGTCAAGAATTGACCCAAAACCATCTCTCAATGAAGAAACTGTAAGAGAAAACCTAGAGAGAGAAAACTTCGACTTGTTGGAGAGGGAGATGGACCAAACTTTTTTAATAGGGTTAAATATATTTTTGGTTTTTATAAATATAGTGAATTTTGTTCGTAGTCCTCATAAAAAAGTAACATATCTTGATCCCTATAAAAAAATATCAGTCTTAGTGTCGGTTAAATTAAAATTTATTAAAAAAAAATAACATGTAATAAAGTAAATATAAATTTTTCTAAACATAAAACTTTTAAGTTAAAGTAATGAAAATTTGGACCTGAAAAATCAAATTTTGAGCTATTTTTTTGTGGAGGAAGTTTGTATAATGTTTTAAATAAGTATGTAAAAAATTATTTAAAAATGTAAATGTTTTTAATTTTACAAAGACTAAAAGTTTTTATAGGGACCAAAACATGTCACTTTTTTTATGAGGACCAAAAACAAAATTGATTATATTTATAGGGATCAAAAACTTATTTGACTCTTATTAATATACGTGTGAAAACCTTAAACAACACTCATTTTAAAACGAATGAAATAATATAAATGTACACTTAATGGAAATAAGAGAATACTCTCTTTTCTTTCTCTCTTCTCTTTTCCTCTCATTCTCTCTATCTTTTTCTATTCAAAGAGTTTCCTAATACGTTACAAACACAATCTTACCAATTGAGGTATGCAATTTTTCCTAATGTACTTTTAATATGTAAATAAGTTTTACCTTTGTATTGATGATTATAAGTTATCCTCTTACAATTTCATCAATTGAAAATGGTGATTATAGATATATTTAATCATTTTTATGTGAATCATATCCTATTAGTGTGTTATTACATAAACATTGATAATTATAGAGACCTGTTATATAGCTCCTGAAGAACTCAATTTTTATTCTCAATGAAATCCGGAAGAATTCAAAAGTTTCACATCCCTGAAGGATTGTATAAAAAGTCTCAATTTTATTGTTTAAATCTGGTGTATAGTTCCTGAAGAACTTCGTACCACTATAAATAATATGAGTGACAAGTGAGTCAAGTATGTCCTCGCCACAAGTAGGAGGAACACTTGTATACACGACACCTTAATTAAGTCCCCACATGAAACACATTAGCCTTTGACACTGTCTGGAGAGGTGAAGTGTGTGATACCTCATGATCTCCACTACTCTGTACCAACTCTCCATAACTCATTCACTTCTTCTATCCCCACTTCACAGTCTTACCGAGGGAACTACATAGCTTTGATTTCCTAATCACTTAGGGATACGTAAGGACTCAAGGTCCTTCGTTGTCGAGCTATAATAAAAACACCTCGACCTTATGGTCCATCATTAAACGAAAATACAGGAGTTGGAAAGAGAAGCAATGAGGCAAGTTGTTTATGAGCATGGCGCTATTGTTCATCATGAACCAAAAGTTACGACGGAGCTCTACTTGTCTAACTTGGATCAAAGGGTTTCCAAAGGAACAGCAGAAGTTTTCTTTACTAGGGAGTCTGATGCTCTAGCAGCCCTCAGGAGGTGCAACCAAATGAAGCTTTATGGAAAGACATTGCAAATTGAGCTTGTTGGAACAAGATTGGTTGCCCCTGCTCCCACTGAAATACCAAAGTTTTCTATTATTTGAGTAAATAGGTTGGAAAACTATTGAGTGCAGGATAATGGTCATATGTCCGAGTTCTGATTTGCACGACTTTACTTATCTTAATACTGGTGCGCACTTTGTACTTGTCATTTCGAAACTTTGATCAGACTTGGTTACCAAATTTGGTTCAAGCCCCTGTCAAGTTTGGCCAACCAAAGCCAATATCTTCCATGCTTTTTACTTGTTTCAGATGGTTCAGTGGAGATTATTTTCATTTACTAGAAAATCAAAATTTCCAGGACATGTTTGCTTGGTCAATGTAGTAGTTGGAATAACCTTCCTCACCTATGTTCCCTAATTTTTAGCTCTATTGTGTTAGTAATGAGTTATATGTTGAATTTGAATACATTGTAAAATACTAAAAAAGTTAACCTTTCAATTTTAACTTCTAATCATAATTGAATGATATTTTTTTTAATGACAAATGTTAGTAGTTAGTTATTATATTAATATTTACTTTCTTGCTCGAGTTTGAACCCGTGATCTCAATTGGTCATCATTCTAGGCCGGACTGAACTTCTTAACCCTTAGCTTAAAGCAGTTGTTATCATCTGTATGAACTTCCCCGCTTGAATAGACTCGGAGAGTATTGGATTTGTTTGGTTCTAAGAATGGGTTGGAATTAAGAGAATGACTTGATATTTAGAGTTAGTAACAACATAAAAATATAACTCTTTCCAACCCATCACTTCCTCCTGCTTACATCAATACAATCATTTTCTTTAGTTCTCTGTTATATGAATATCGGTGGTGCCCAAATTCGAACCCAGTTCTCTGTCAACTAAGTGATTTGAGGGAAACCGGTTAAGTCATGTGAATGTATAAACACTTTTGAGATGCCAGTTTATATTTTTTGTAAAAAAGATGTTCCTGCCTTTTCTACTGTTCGTCTAACCAATTAAAGAAACGTATTTTGTTTTAAAAATAACGCGCTTTTGTTCTGGGAGTTACTTCTTTTCTACTGTTCAACTAACCAATTTTTTGGTTCTATCACAAGGATTTGGATTATTTAATAGTGTAAGTTGAGTCTCTGGAGCTGCAAAATGCAATTAATGTAAAATGAGGAAACATATGAAGCCAAAGGTTTGTCAATTGCACTTAAACACAAGTGAAGTCTTTAGTTTTATTCAGGATATAAATCAAAACTGTTCACGTATGTAAACATGAGTTACAATAGATGAGATATTCAGTGGAGTTACCTATGAGGAGCTCCAAAAATACTCTAAAATGACTAAGGTGAAAATACAATGTTTATGCTATGAATGAATGCCCTCTTACTTTCTAAGTGCCCTCTTTTATAGTCATCACTTTCTTGACCTAATGGGCCTCTCTATGGATGTCCAGGCCCATTAGCAAAATTGGTTACTCCTTCTCTATGTATCTCATCCGTACATGACACATGGAGCTGGAGCACGTGCAGCTTATGTCACTTGTCCGTGCAGGACGCGTGGCACACCATGAAACACTTCTTATGAGGACCACAACTTTCCCTTGGATAGTAACGTGAGGAAGTGGGAGCTCTAGTTGACCTGAAGAAAAGAGTTGAGCAAGGCATGCTGAAGGATCGAGCTGAGCAAGGCATGCTGAAGAGTCTAGCTGAGCTGGCCACGCTGAAGGGTCGATCTGAGCTGAGCACGCTGAAGGGACGAGCTGAGCTGGTTACGCTGAAGGGACGAGATGAGCTGGTCATGATGAAGGGACGAGTTGAGCACGTTGAAGGGACGAGCTGAGCTGGTCATGCTGAAGGGACGAGCTGAGTTGAGCACGCTGAAGGGACGAGTTGAGCTGGTCACGCTGAAGGGACGAGCTGAGCTGGTCATGATAAAGAGACGAGCTGAGCACGTTGAAGGGACGAGCTGAGTTGAGCACGCTGAAGGGACGAGCTGAGCTGGTCACGCTGAAGGGACGAGCTGAGCTGGTCATGATGAAGGGACGAGCTGAGCACGTTGAAGGGACGAGCTGAGCTGGTCACGCTGAAGGGACGAGCTGAGTTGGTCACGCTGAAGGGACGAGCTAAGCACGTTGAAGGGACGAGCTGAGCATGCTGAAGGGATGAGCTGAGCTGGTCATGCTGAAGAGGCGAGCTGAGCTGGTCATGCTGAAGGGTGGAACTCTCGTGACCTGAACACTCAAGTTGAGCTGGATATGTTGAATAGTCAATGTATAGTAAATTCCATGTGGTATAGTCCTTTATACCAGTCCACAGTCCACCAAACGTCAAGTCTGTGAAGGCGTAGACGTTTGTTCTTCATAAAGTTGACATGTATCAGTCCAAAAACTAATATTACCGATAAAATAGCTTACTTACCGGAATATAAAGAGTCATTAAGCCAAATAACTTGGCTTAAAGGTACACTTAGAGTAGCTTCATGTCTCCTCTATTTTTATTATTTTCATATATCTATGTTATTCAGGCCAAATTTCTCATAAGTCATATCAGTCTTTGGTTTTATGGTGTTACTAGCTCATCATGTGAAACGTAGAAATAAACCTTGATGAATGAAGTACACGGACAGTTGAAATTTGACAATTAAGTAGTAGTACATCAGGGTATGGTCATTTTCTGCATAAATTTTAACTGTGCATTTCATATGCTAATAGATTTTCTTT
>Ga0315915_1004858_pt1 | contig 16848 bp, 5 predicted proteins | sample MpolbnodulesMG_FD_207738 | JGI IMG/M metagenome (GOLD analysis project Ga0315915, IMG submission 207738) | Medicago polymorpha root nodule microbial communities from Los Angeles, California, United States - branched nodules | ecosystem: Host-associated > Plants > Roots > Nodule | place: USA...
GTACGCTTTTTCAAAATCCACCTTAAAAAGAATCAATTCCTTCTTGTATTTGCGCGCTTCGTCTACAATCTCGTTAGCCACTAGGATTCCATCCAGAATTTGGCGCCTTTTAATAAAGGTCGACTGAGATTCTGATATAACGTCCCCAATTACCGAGCGGAGTCTGTTAGCAAGGACTTTGGCCAAAATTTTATACATACTACCAACCAGCGAAATAGGGCGAAAATCATTCAAGCGATGGGGGTTGGCAACCTTAGGGATAAGAGCAATGAAAGTGCTATTGATACCTTTAGCCAATCGTCTGTTCCGATGAAATTCCCCCAAGAAACGCATAACGTCATCCTTCAGCATATCCCAAAAATCTTTAATGAAACCAAAGGAGATCCCATCAGGGCCAGGACATTTGAAACTCTACACATCCCACACCGCCGTCTTTACTTCCTCAACGGTAAAAGGTCTCACTAGACTCACCCCACCAGAAACAGACAACGTTCGAAAAACTAAGGCCTCCATACTAGGGCGACTATGCCGAGTTGCTTGAAATTGCGTCCGAAAATGAGTAAACACCGCGTTACGCACGTTCTGCACCCCTTCAATCAGCGCCCCGTTCACCAGGAAGAACGGGATAGTAAATATTACTAATTTCTTTCATTTTATTTGGGTCAAGAATATTACTAGTTGCTTAACGCGTGTGAAATAAGAAACTTTAGCTTTTTTTTTCTTTGGTAGTGTAGAAACTTTGGCTTATAAATAAATAAGATCAGAGGCACCAACAATCAATTTATATTTTATAGGTTAAAATACTTTATTTGTCATTTGCTATATTTTCAAAAGTTTCAGTTTGATCCTTCATTATATTTTTGTTTTTATTTTTAACATCACTTTAGCAAATTCGATAACACTTTTATTTTATTCAAGATATGTCGAATACTAAAGTGATAGCATTTTTGTTCCAAAAGTCTTTTTTACAAAAGTTATTATATCAATATGATCCTTTCTAACAAATTAAACGGAAATGATTACAATGAAATCAAAAACAAAATAAATGACCGGTTTAATCTAGGGGAAGAAAGACAAGTCTTGGATTTGGAGGTTATGAGTTCAAGCTCAAACCCGGCTAATGTTCTTGGAGAAAAGTTTGGAAGAAGATAAATGTCAATTTCTTTGTATGTGTTCTTTGAGCCTTAAGACTTTTCACGCATTAAACTAGAGCTCGATCTCCTAACCCAAAATTTGTGTAATAAAAAAATAAAATTGACCGATTGAAACTTTTTTAAGCTATAGCCTGTTATAGGATCATAATGGAAGTGAAAAAATAACATCAAGATCTTACAAAAACATATCCTAGCCTTCATTTATTTAATCATCAACAACTGAGATTACTAATTTTACCGTATAAAATGAATTGTTTTATTCAGAGAAGTGAAATGCATTATCACTATATTCAGAATTAATCAATCTCACACATATTGGATAAAAAAAATGCTTTAAAAAATCAAAAACTACATTTTACCCCAACACATACTGCATATTCAAATAAAATTACAGGTTTAGATAAGGACAAGAACTTCAATGTACCAAAAATATCTTTTGATTATACATGGATGCCAAGATATTGTTTCATTTGCCAGTGGTTCACATGTATACCATTACATTTGGATGAAAATTACAAACAAGAGTAACAAGAAAATTTAAACTCCCTTTGGGAAGAAACAACAATTTCTAACTACATTTCATAGTAGTCAAAAAAGGGAGGGGAGAGGAGACATGAAACTTAATGTCATATGAAGAAATTCATCTGAAGTAATTGGTTACAAAAAACTCATAAATAATGGAAGAGGCAAGAAAGGTATTGATTGAATCTAAAGAGACAAACATCACAAGCAGGGCCAGAATCTGATGTGCAATTCACATATTAGCCTCCACCTGGGTTTAGCACAAGTTGTTGGTGCGCAATGTGTGCGAGTGTTGTAAACCCTAGAGTACCGAGTTCGATTCCTACTGGTCAAAAATGTTAAAAAACGAAGCAGAAAATAACTGTGCTCACCCTGAATAAGGAGAAATGCAATGCGAAAACTAACAGATGAGTCAGAGTAAAAAAACTGTTAGGTTTTAAAGCATAGCGGCATATCTCGACAAGTTATAACTAATCGCCCCATGTTGATGGACCTCCCATTCCGATTTCTGTTCCTGTAGATGATAGAGACTCCACATTATGCATTTTGGCACTCTTATGCTTGACAGGTAAAGTCTCTATGCTGCTCACCAATTTCAAATCCTTAGGCACTTGGTCCTGTAGCTTCATTTCACCACCATGATTCAGATTTTCCTGATCCTTGATGTTAAAAATGTCAGCAAATGAAGCTTCGGCATCATCAATAATATCAAATTCACTCTGTTCCTTGTTCATTCGATTCTTCTTTTTCTTCTCAGTCCTATTAACATTCTCCTCAAGAGCCAAAGCTTTTTCCGAGGGCTCGTCACCATCCTTTTTTAGCTTTTTCTTCGTTGATTTATTCTTCGTGTCAGGATCAACAGTACCTGTGAGTTTGTCTTTCTTTTTATTTCCATTATCCTTGTTATGACCTGTATTTTCCTTATCATAAACCCCAACTTCCTTCTCGGATACATCAACAGTTTCCTTTCTTTTTTTACCGGACTTCCTTTTGTCAGCAGCTTCAAGACGATCATCCTCATTTTGATCGACATGATCTAATGAAAAATCACGAGCATCATCGGACATGTGACCTTTCTCATTCTTGGTATCTTTATCTATTGGTTTGGCATTGAATACTTGTAGCTTTGGCAATGCATTCTTAATCTGTAACATCATACACATGGTAGTTTAAGGATGAAATTTAAAAATGTCATAAAAACTAACATTTTGAACCCAAAAAAATAGGGGATCACCTTTCTTGTAACTTTCTCATTTGAAGCAACAGGATTTCCTTGTAAATTGAGATTTCTCAGTTTGGTGAGTGATTTGAGCACCTACAGTTGCAATACAAGATGACGGTACATGGTTAAGTGTTCTAGACAACGATAAAATGTTGTTGGAAGAGTTCCAGATGACAAACCTTTATATCTGACCATTTTGCAATCACATTATTCCCCAAATCTAAATTCCGAAGTTTTGAATTGTGCATTAGTTCTTCTGGGAGAGACTGAAATCCAAAAGTTAGCACAATAGTGTACACAATATAAAGCAAAATATTCTAAAGAAATTAAGTCAAAAAGCAAATATGATATGAATGCACCAAATTAAACATTCCAAAAGCATGTAGAATCAAAAAGCAAAGTCACGAATTTAAGGCAGACCTTAATATCATTGTGAGCAAGACGAAGCTCTGTCAGTTCAACACAAAACTTGAGGGAAGTGTCAATACCCTCAATCTGACAATGTGAAAGGGAAAGCTGGAACCAGAAGAGGACGAGAAATCAGAATACAATACTAAAATAACTAATGAGTACTAAAGGAGAGCTCAACAGCTTAGGGGCAAATGTTACCTTCGTGATGGATTTCACCTTCTTCAGAGCCTCGCCAATTTTACGGATAGGATTTTTAGATAGAACTACAGAAAATAAAGATATTCAAAAATTATTTGACCTGGAACCATCAGCAAGATATTATTTGGCCAAAAATAGTTTGCATTTCAAACATACAACAGGTGCATGGAGTCCGTGTGTGTGTGTTGTGTTGCACATGTATAAAAAAATTCAACAACTGTATGTTGATAAACCACCTCTTCTTATAAAACCCCTTGGGAAATACTGTTGATCCTTATATCAATAAAGTTTGAATCAATTACTTTAGAAGTTTAGAACTAAAAGTTTTTGAGTAACTTTGTTATATTTTTTGTTTATACTTCCAGCTTACAAAATCTCTTGTTTTCAAGTAATATTTGCTTCAAGAAGTGCATCATTTTTATAAAGAGATAAAATCTAAGCACCATGAAACTAAGATATAGCCTATTGTAATGAAAGCACAGCATCAAAGACGTATCACTCGCTAAAGTCTGAAAAAGAAGGACTATGGCAGAAACTTATCCTACTAGCGCAGAAAATCTTAAGACTAAGAAAATGAAGAAGACAATTAGTCATACCGAGAGTATTCAATTCTTTCATCTGATCAAGTTTGCAAATGGAGATGATCTCATTGTCTGTCAAAAACAAAAGTAAACATGATGATAAAAATATGAGACAGAAGTATATATAAATATTCACTACTAATATTTTTTGCATGCATTGTTCTTAGTTCAACTTTCAAAATAGACGAGGCTGGCATGTCATAAAGTAAGAAGTTTCACCATTCAAAATCAGCGCACGAAGGGTACTAAGTGACACAATCTCATCCATAGATTTAAGCTTATTTTTTCCTGCATTTAGTACCTGGTTGACATGATCATATAAAAGTGACTCTTACATTCTCATATAACTCATTGAATTTTATCACAAATTATAAGCATAGGCAGATTGTTTAACAAAAATATGTTCAGTAAATTATTCTGAACATATGGATGTGGAAACAAAACAACCACAAGAAAAAATAGTGAAATGAAGAATCCCCATTTCGGAAAATAACTCAGCAGAATGCCACTCTCTGTACAATCTTAACAACGCTATTCAGACCCTAAGCATAATAGGCATTATTAAACATTTAGCATGAGCTGTTGAGATGAAAGGTTTCTACTTTCTAACAAATATAATCTCAAAAACTATAAACTAGAGGACATGAAAATACATCCATACTTACAATAATGATACTCATAACATGTATATTAACAAGATATACATAAGTGCAGCAAAATACTGCCACTGGCAAAATGAAACAGCTTATTCATCAGAAATTGAACAATACCAATCAGTAGCCAAAGATAAATTCTATAAGCCGTTTGAAATTATGTTTCATTGGTGGAGCTACAAGTACAATTACATAAATCTCAAGATGAGAAGACTCTCCATGACCATATTCATACAACTTTGGTTTCTTAATACAATCAGAATTTAATTTTGATACACTGCCGACAAATCACAATCAATCATATGCGAGTTTACAAGTAATTATGATTAAAGTCACATGTTTTTAACGGTCTGACTATCCAAGGATTTAAATTGATTGACAGTGTAAAAATATTTACACTGACAGTGCATCTAAATTAAATCCATACAAATAGAGTTTAATGGATATGCTATGTCAGTGTAAATTAATTTTGTACTTGCATCCAATAGGAATCAACTATTTCTCTGTATCATACCCTTAAAGTGGGGTGTATATGTAGTGGGGTGATTTGGTGGTGGAATACACGGTTACTATTGGATGACAGCGTAAAAATTATTTTACGTTGGCGGTGTATGTATCCTATTTTCCAATAGAAATAGAAAGATAGCACATTTAGGGCCCGTTTGGATTGCCTTATTTTTTTTGCTTATGTAAGTTTTTACTTTTTATCCATTATTCATAAGCTTGTCAAGGTAGTTTATGAAGATACAATTTGCGTTAGTGAGAACTCGTGAATTAACATAAAAGCTTATTTATTTGCATAAGCTATTTTTCATAAGCTCAAAAATAAGCCAATCCAAACAAGCCCTTAACAAAAGAAAAGCTATCAACAACAAATAAACCCTTCTAAGCTACACATACATATTAACAAAGCAGCTAGGTACTTACAGTGAGTTTAGTAAGTCCTTGAATTCCTTCCAAGCTTTCTAATTTATTCTCCACAACTGATAACCACTTCAAATTAACACACGCACTCAATCCCTATTACACCATACATATAAAATCCAATCAAATATACTTCCAAAGTTCCAATTTTTTCATAATTTTCAAAAAATAATAAAATAATTTAAAAAATACCTCAAGTGAAATGAGATTATTGAATTTTAGATCAAGCTTTTCCAATTTATTGAAGCTGGCTAAGCATGATACCTGGGAAATTAACAAAGATTAAAGAAAGTTAGGGTTTTAACAAAAGGGGTTGAGAGAAAATAAAAGGGGGTGGAAGGAAGGTTACATCGGAAAGAGCTTTGTGAGTGAGGTGAAGACTGGAAATTGAACTTGGATTGGCGGCATTGTTGTCTTTCAATACTTGCTCAGAACTCAAACGATTCATTGCTTCCTCAAGGAACAGTGCAATGCTTATCAAGTTTTAACCTAAATCGATAATGGTTCCAAATATTAATGAAATTTTTTTTTTTTTTTTTTTTACAAAGTGCCTTTTTATTTTACTGTTAATGAAATAATTGATTTCTATGAATATCCATAATTTTGTTTTTAGTCGTTATAAATGTAAAAAATTTCATCAGTATTTTTTTTAGTCGTTACAAATGTAAATAATCGGTGATTTTAATCTTAGTAAAAAAAGTTATATGCATTTTTTATTTACATCTTATCTCAACTTATTTTAGGTCATTAGTAGCTCATTTTCTTAAGAATTGAAAGGTTAACATCATAAAAGATACTATGTTTGATTTTTTATAGGTGTAAATGTTTGATTCTACGTAGACTTTAGAATAACATATGATTCGATATATTGAGAGTTTTTAAGAGAGGTTATGAGACTTATGAGTTTTAATGAGACTTGAAAGTTGAAAGAGATGTACCGAAAGATGTTCAAGATCTCCTTGAACGTTTGTGTTGGTAAGTGGTAATCCAACAAAAAAAAAGTTTGTTATGTGTAAGGATTTGAGCCAGACTCCATTTGCGTACCACTAAGGAGAGAATGTCACTGACATCGATTAATCCAATTGTGACGTGTAAGTCAATTCAACAATTTTCTATCTCTTTCACATCTTTTTATGTTTACAAAAATTGTATTGTTACATGTCACACTTGAATTAACCATTATCATGTGACATTATGTCACACAAGTGCAATCCATTTGATACAGGGTGACATGTTCTCACCTTTTTTTTCTTGCTGCCGAAGGATTTAACATAACGATAAACAACAATTAAGTCTTGTCCATTAATTGAGATCCGCTGTATGAATCAAATGAAGAAGTTATAGTGTTATATAAAAACCATGTAATACAATGATCAACAAGTCAATAAAGTTGGGAATTTGGGATTGTATTTTTGATACCATTTTGCTGTTTCTAGGAGTTGAAGGTGACAAATCTATAATTCGTGAATGAAACATAAATTGTGGGAAAGAAAATATTGGCAAACACCATAGCAATAAAGTTGTATTGCAATTTTTAAACTTATTTCAAAACTTAAGTGAACCTTTATAAAACTCTACTGGCGAGGATAAATGTATGTCAAATATGGTTGGTAGAGGTGGCAAAAGTTCTTTATTGTTGATTGGAATGAACATTGGCTAAGAACTTAAGTGAACCTTTATAAAACTCTACTGCCGAGGAGGATGGGGAGTTAGGGGTAAGAACTTGAGAGAGATTTTTTAATTTCTAACAGGTTCTTTCTTTTGAGACATATCGAACATTAAATGTGGATACATCTCTTGGTTGAAATTCGAACTTCGATTTACTACATTGTAGAAATTTAATCTCTTCTCATGGACCAAACCTCCTTTGATAGGACTTGATAGCTTTTAATGGTTCTGGGGAATAAAGATCCGTTTGTTACAAAATTAGTTCAATCCTTTGATCCATATTTTCTCTCTCATCTAAAAAAAATCTATTTTTTAAAAAGATGCTCTCATTTGAAGCCGTTCTTAGATTCTGATTTTTTTAAAAAGCTATAACAAACGAATGCAATATTCTTAAAAGTGATTATTTTCTTAAAAAAATGATTTTTTTTTCTTAAAAAAACTATATGAAACAGGCTCTAAAAGTGGGTGACCAATGACATTGATATAAAATATTAGAATATATGGTTATAATAGGACGGAGGGCATATAGGGCATCAAGTTTGTGGAAGTATATGTGTAGGATTGATAGTGTGGTAAGAATGTCAAGATAACTTGTTCACCAATAATTTGATAAGAGTGGTAAAATGGTTTGGACACATTATTTTGGCGGGATCCTTGGATTGAAAGGGATCCTTGGATTGAGAGTACAAAATTACATGGCAAATTTGATAGATTATTTAACTTGGTAATCGATAAAGAGGCGATTTATTTAGTTTTTGAGAAGAGGAGATCATGAATGAGTAAATGGGATTAATAAGATATAATCATACAGGAAAATATTGCAGACAAATAGGTGTGGGAATATTCAGTCAGTGCATCACATAAATTTTTATCTATAAAGAATATATCAAAGAAGGTTTGAGATAAACTTGTTGGTGTGGAATAAAATAGTTCCATAAAAAGGTCTCGAATGTGTACAAATTCAGAATACTAGTTGTGGTTTTCCTGTGTTTGGGTGGGTATTGTGGAAGTAAAGAAATAGAAGTTTTTAAAAACAAAAGTTGAGTTGGACAGAGGGTTTGATGAGATAAAAATTGTCACTTTTAATATTTTTGAATTTTTTATACCTATACATATTTATACCTTACATTTTTCAAGGATATAATACGTTTTGCATAACAGTCAACTACTCAAGCCTAGAATTTCACAAACCCAAAAAAAAAAAACTTAATATTAAAATTCTTTACCTAAAACAATGCAATTTTGAGGTTGATAGATGTAGAGATATATCGCATCTTGTTAAAAAAAATGTAGAGATATTGCAAAATCACGAGGGTGGGGGATAAACAGATTTGTCAGTCAGAAGAATGTTTTTTAGCTGCTGTGTAATCCACAAAAAATAGGCTGACTATATACTTACATTATGCAACAGAGTCCAAGTTTGTTGAAAATTGAATGAAACACCGACAAATGGTGTGCTATGCGAAGAAAGTCGTCTTACCATAACAATTTAATAAAATACACAATAAACAGGACTTAATAACAACCTTAGCACCCCTATAACCACTCATCTGGACCTTCATCATTTCCTGCCATGTTATGTCAGTATATATAGTTGATATGGCAGTTTAACCTGTAGAAAACTGAACTATGACATTCAGGAAACTAGCAAGATCAAAATGGTAGTCACAATGCAAAACCAATTTTACAAATTGTTATGACCGAAACATTTAAAAGTTTAGGACATGATTAAAGCCTGGCCTAAAACTTATAGAAAATGTAATTCAAACACCTCTCAAAAGTCATGATTGATGAGCATTCAGCAGCGCTTTATAAACCATATCAATGAATTGATTGTCCTACCATGCAGCCAAAAAATAGAGAAATTAGGAATTGAGAGGAAAAACAAACAAATAAATAAATAATGGTATTAATATATGCTTCTTAGTAAGGAATATAATGTGACAAGATCATAAATATTACTAGCTCCCAAACGTTCATTTAATATTATTGTGATCAGAATTTCATAAACAAGTACCAAGAAAGTAAACTAACCTGAACGAGCACCAGAAGAGCATCTCGAACCTTTTCTCTAGAAATAGCTGGGTTTGGAAGGGGAGAAGAAACAGGAGCAAGTGAAGGTGGTGGAGTTGGAGGTGGAAATGGCTGTAGCATTGGAGTACCATAAGGTCGTTGTACAGTACCAGTAGGATGAAGTGGAGGGGCAGTAGGTATGGATGAAGACACAGGGGGCATCATCATTGCTGCAGAAGAAAGGGGAGGAACAAAAAAAGAAGGCTTCACAAGATTTGTGGCTTGGCTGCTGCTGTTAATGGACTCAGGAGCATCATGCTGCGGTGTAAGCGGAGTAGATGTTGGAAGAGATGGTATCTGCAAGGTTGGCAGTGGCACAACAGGTGTAGCAGCATGAGTTGGCCTAGAAGAAGAAATTGTAGCAGAAGAGTGATAAGGTTGTCCGGTGATCGGAGCATTTGAAGTATTCCCGATACCCATAGCCGCCTGCAATAATAATGTATCAGGAATAAACGACCTGATCAGAACTGAGGTTCTGAGTCACAAATGTTTAACAAGAACAAATTTGTAAAATATCCATGTGCTGAGTATTACATATTTACATACAAATGAAAATGATCATAAGTGGAGCACCATATGCTCATCAGCGGATCTTATAGTTTTGAAATCTGTCCAAACAAGTCTAGCATAGAAAAAGTGTAAAAAATGGACAACCAATGAAATTTCAATTCAAAATATAAATCCAAAAATGTGAGTCGCTTAAAATGTCAGAAATACTAAAGTTGGTACATGCATTGAAAGAAGAATTAAAAACTGTATTTGGAATTAATACCAGTCTTGTAGTTTCCAATCAGTTAACTTATTTGTCCATGAGGTGTCAGCTTAGTAGTAAGATTTTGACCTTATACCCACAAAGGATGGAGTTCAAATCCCCTTGGGAAGAATTGTAAAATGATCATTAGTGCCACTTTAATTAATGATTTCCCCCTTCCCCATTTTAAAAGAAAAAAAAAATCAATTAACTTGTCCAGTATGCCTTTGTTAATTCAACTCAATTCCTTTATTCTCCAACATCGATAAGTAGAGAAGACTATGGCGACATAGCCGAAAATATTTTACATGAGTATGGTTAAAAATTAAAAAATGAGGAGCGCTTATGTACCAGGGAACCAAAGGACACAAGCAAGATAAGCATGCAAGATATAAAACCATTTCAAGACAGTTTAGATAATGAAAGGAAAAAAGATCGTCGTAACAAATTATTTGAAGCAAAAGAAAAGTGTTCGCAATGGTACATACACTGAAGAAATTTATAAAGGATGGATCATCAGGAACATCAGCTACATTGGAAGTAGTTGATGATGATGGCTCAAGAGGACCATCCATGACTGCCATAGTTGGTACTGCTTCCAGTTCCTCAAACTCACTGCAATAAATGCAAGTGAGGCTTCATTAGTTGAATATGAAGTATAGAGAGTACAAAAATATATGACAATTTATGCATCCATAACTCATCTGTCTACTACAGAATAATCACTTACTGTTGATGTTGAAATCTTTTGATGGGAATACTATTTTTTTCTAAAGACAAAATGAGGATAGTACAATGAGGGGGAGGGTAAGATATTATCCAAAGCTTAGACGGACAAAGTACAAAGAAGAAATCTAAGAATGCAACATGGTGCCAATATTTCTGAATATCAAAGATGGGAACCCCCTTGATAAGGGAAACGGTGCAAATTTTTAAAATGTTTAATAGCAATTTCTAAAATGTATACAAATGACACAAAGATAGACAAGTTAAAGAACTTATCCCATTTCCAAACCAAAATAGCATTATACAACAACATGCCCAAGGTGTGAGTTGCAAAGTCATTATATATCGACATGTAAGTGGTGATCTGCACTTATAGAGACAGAACCGTCCGTGAAAGTGTGTTGGGAAAGATAGGTATGACCCATCGAAGTAGAATTACAATTACATGAGATAGAGATCAGACAGAACTTGCAAACCAAACATGCAACAGAAAGAGAAGTCGTCCATGATCATCACTTCAAACCCCATGCATTTGTCAAATGCATGGATATGAATATGATGTAATAGGAGAGTAGAACGAGATAGAGCTAAGAATATAATAATATGGATTAAACCAGCTCTGCCATTCATGGGAGAGCAATAAGGTGTTGCTAGAAACATATAATTACCTCTTTGTAGAAGAGACCTTTAACTTTGGAGGCACCTTGGCATATGCATTAAGAATCCTGAAAATTAGCCAAACATAAGTGAATGTGTGTATATATATATATATGATGACCAAATGCACATGTGTACGCCTGTGAGGTGAGAATTTAATGATGATTTTATGAATTCCAAATCAATTTAGATTCATACGAACATCAGAAACCAAAGCCACCACTAAATAAATAATCTATAATTTATATACTTTTCTAAGCCCTAAAAAAAATTGTACTTTTGTATGCCTTTCTAAAATTCTAACAACAAATATAATGCACAACATTCAAAGCCTATCTATCCGCTGCTAACATTCGCCGTTTCTCAGATAACTTACTAGGAAATAGTTGTAATAAACTTTTTTCCCCATTGAATGTGTCTAAAGTACAATTCTGATTATTTATTTTTTGCAGGTTTTACAAGGAAATCATTTCCACAATAAAATATCAATCTTGATGAATGCAAGGTTTTTCCTATTCTCAAATAAGTGAAACAAATTTCTAGTCTGGGTGTATAGGGAAATATCTAAAAGATTATATATATTTACATACATCTGCAATCCAGGGTAATGCTCAACAAAAGATTAGATATTTTAAGTAAATTATTGAACAGAAAAAAGCCAATTATTGCCCAGTATGTGTCATCAATGGTATACCATCAACTAACTTCATAAATCCTCCAACTAATGGTCGTAAATTGAAATTGACTGTCATACGAAACAAATACTGTATTTGGACGGTAACACTTAAGTTCAACTAGTCATCCAGAGGAACTGACAGAGGGAGAGATGGCACATCCAAACCCTACATTCCCAAATCTACTTGTATTAACTACTCTTTAAAATCCTACATTCCTAAATCTCTCTAATAAATATGTTATTATAAGTTATTTTGAAAAGAAAATATACAAGTTCAAACATGGAGTATTCTCCCTTGACTATTCAGAAACACCGCAAGAGCAAACATTTTTGCCAAAACGTGAAAACAATACCTGCTAAAAAGATTTGCAACCTCTTCACATTCGCGAGCATTATAGAACCAAATACCATTCACTTCTTGAGCAGCATTTCTATACAATAGATATGGAACCTGAATTTCGTACTCGAAATCCCCCAGGAGGTTTTCCACCAAATTTTCTGCTTATGCCAACAATGACAAGGATTAAATACATACATGGACATAGGGCATTATCAATTCTCAATCACCACCAACCACAAAAAGTATATTTTCATCCTTAAAACAATATCTACAATGCAAATGTACAATTTTTTATTAGTAATTCGCAACACTCTTAAATATCACTGTTATCAATAGTGGATTGCGGAAAATAGTAAAATGCCGGAAAGCCCACTATGTGAAATGGTAGCAGATACTCAGACAGCGTTGCGGGCAAATAGTAGAAGCCGAACAGCAGTTGAAATAAGTTAATAATTAAATATAAAAAGGCATGTTGCATGAAAATTAAAAAGGGAATGGAGGCTATGCATAGCCTACATATTGAAAGGATGGCACATTACGGTGAATAGAAGAGTAAAATTCACCAACTCTTCAGTTTTTCAATTTTAAAAATAGGTCATGTCTGGTACACACGCAGACTCTTTGTTTATTATTTTTAAAAACCCTAACATTAGCTTTTTTTTTCATCTATTGCCGCTACATCTGATATCGAATAGTGGAATAGCGGCTGATATTGGCTACTGTATAAAATTGTGGTTTTCATAGGTGATCCATCAAAATCCGCTATGATATAGCGCCACTATTTGACAACACTTCAAAATATTGAGTGCATGTGCATGATGCAGAAAGTGGAATGCCGATAGCCAAAAACCTAAAACAAATCCTATAAATTTAAGTATAAAAGAATACTACCTAACTGTAAAATATAATATTACCAAACACGAGCAAATCTAGAGGAATAATTACATACTTAAATATTCCAAGCCCAGAATGTAACTCAAAACTATACTAAAACACTAGCTTTCCAACAACCAAGGTGACAAACTGAAATTTATGCAGCCACCATATTAACAGAAAATGTAATAGCATCTGATTCAAGCATTTCTGATTTGACGACAGTGTTTTGATCTCACTTCCTATCAGTGTTGTTAAATAGAAGTTATACGGCGCAAATAGAAGTTAAAACCACTATTGTTTCACAATATAAGATGGAGTACAAAATGTTGTCATATTGCGGCTATAGTGGTGGGCGCTAAAGCAATATTGAGTAGTGGATTTTTAAAAATCATTTTCCCCTATCGGTGATTGATAACACTGCTTCGTATAGTCTAGTTTACAAATAATCCATTGGACACATATGTTTGGGAGCAAAACATAAGTTCTCATAACCAAATCAAATAAGAAAATTTAACAAAAATTGAAAATTTGTAGAATCAACAAAAACAGATAGACTCACTAACCAGTATTGCGACGATTCATTACAATAAACTGAAATCTTGGTTGAGTATTTCTGAAATTAAAAAAACAAAACCACAAATTAAAATCAAATTCCCAATTAAAACACTTAAATCATAATAAAAACCATCAACCCAATTAAAAAAAACCAAAATTTCAAACCTCTTAACAACAAAGAGAGATCCTTCAACATCCTTACGACTCTGCAAAACAATCAAACACAACAATGAGAGATAAACTAACTAGAGAGAGAAAAAACAAAAAAGGGGGTGAAAATGAACGAACCCATTGGCTGAGATCGATGTTAAACTCATAGAACGTAACATGAGCAGCAGTAATGAGAATTTCCTCAACGAATGGGTCAATTCGTTGAAGAACAGTGAGATTGAGAAGCTTAGTGCTTTGTTGGTCGAGATTTGGCATCAATTTGCCGTTCTGAGACATTGTTGCGTTAGGGATTGAACCCTAGAATTGAAAATTGGGGATTAGGGTTAGGGTTAGGGTTGGGTGAGAAGAAGAAGATGATGAAGACGTAGAGAGAGTGCAATGGAAAATGAAATGCAGGTGAACCCGTGTTTGAGTCTATCAGACTCAGCTTCTTCATCAAGAAATAGATTTTTGAAATTACTTAAATAACCTTCCAACTAATATTTTTATGGGAAATACCTTAAATAGTAATGTTGTATCAATGTTTGTGTTATTGGTGCATTGGAAATTGAAAAAATTTGAATTTTTTAAAGAGTAATTACTCGATTTAGAATGCTTAAAGAGTGTCGGAGCACTCGTTAACCAGACCCTTTTTTATTACTCTCTCTTTTCTGATTTGTGCAACTTTTTAAGGTTTTATTTGTCCAATCAAGAAAAAAGTTTTTATTTGCAATAAAAACTAACGTTAATGTCTTCAAAATATTTTTTTTTTTTTTGCGAAAGAAAATAATTTTTTTTTAAAAGATTTAATTTATAGATCACACTTACGATTGTTCTAAACGCTTACAAATACTCTAAAAGTGAGTGCTACAATAACTATAGTGGTCTACCATTAAATCATCAAAAAAAATTAACGACAGATCACACGATTATCTTTAGAGGTAAAACTTCATATTTCTCCTTATATTTACGACTAAAACGAATGTTATGGACACTCTTTTCAACATTAGAATTGGTTCAGTACAAGTTACTAATTTAATTTTTATTAATTTAACTAATCTGGAATCAATTAAATTATAATCTCACTTCTAAAAATGAGAATAACATTAACTTGTACTGCCCTAAAAAAATTAACTTGTACTTCCATGTTAAAAAAAAAACGGGTACTTCCAAACAACGATGTATGTCACCATTAAAATTTTAAATATTTTCTAAGTTTTGATTCACAATGGACCAATTATGAAATTGATCCATATTAAAATTTAAATATCGCATAATTTTTTTTATACAAAATTTACATTTTTTATTTACTTAAACAATTCCATGAGGGTATTTATTGGCATTTTTCTTAATTTATATGCACTGAAAATCAAAAGTATTAATATTTTTATTCTTTAAATATTTCCAATTTTTTTACGGCTATTCCAAAATATTCTTTAATTAATAAGTAAAATGTTCGAAAGTAGACTTCAAGTTTTCTTCAACCTTAAAAAAATGTATTTCTCTTCAAAAAGAAGCATGCTTATGATCTCTCGTGGTGATGTTGAAGGAGTTTTATGCTAGTCAGTGGTGATAATGATTAATTAACAAACAAGTCTATTTTTCTTGAAATAAAATAAAAACAAACAAGTCTATTTACTAAGTGATGGTTTCTATTGTAAAGTTATTTGAGGAGGGATCGTAACACTTAACTCAATTACGGTTAGTAATATTGATATTATTAGGTTAAAATCTTTGCTTAAATTCGAATTTGAGACTTTATAATTACGTGCATAAGTTTTAGATGATCTTTATCGTTGCATTTAAAGACTAAAAAAAAATTATTTGATGAGGTAGATAAAAAGAAAGAATAAATCATCAATTTAGTATTTAAATTATTTTTTTAATTTAATCTCTAACTATATTAATATACTAACTAATCCTTAAAATATATGAAATCCATCGGTTAAGTTTATAAATACATGAACTAAAAATGACGAATTTCATATATTTAATAGACATTAACGAGTGACTTAAATTTATTTTATTTAAGGGAAAGTGACTTAAAATATTAGCCAGCTAAATTAATTCCTAGCACATAAATTTCATGTGAAGAATGTATGTGAAAAATCAGGGAAGGAAAAAAAAAATGCTTGAGTAGTGAGTACACACACAGCTACAGCTTGACACTTAATTTGAACTTTGTATTTTTACATAAATAATTCTGACCTTAAATTTGGAGGGTACCCAAGACATAAATTTGGAGGGAATAACAGTGGACACGTGAAAAAACTGCTTTTGTTTTGTCCTTTCTTTCTTTTGGTCCATGCCCTCTTTCTCTTTGTCCTTTCAAAAACTAGCATGGCATTGGTAGGTAGCTTTGCCAAGCATATCATATCTTAATCACTCCAGTTGTGAAAACAAGTTAGCTTTTTTTTCACCACCACTTACATGTGTCCAAAAGTATACTTTCAAATAAAGTGTACTTCTGAATAAATGTGCGATTTTTTTAGAAACAGCGGTGGAAAGGAACTCTAGCAGCAGCAACAATTGTTTTGGGTAAAAAAAAAAAAAGGTTTAAGTATGTTTTAGAATACATATTTTTAAATAAAATTTTGCAGAAAAATTCATAATATTATAAGAATCTCTCCCAAAAAAATAACATGAATTTAATATAAATTTTTATATGTTTGACGGTTAAAAATTCATAATTAATCTATGTTTTGTTAAAA
>Ga0315915_1004859_pt1 | contig 16845 bp, 8 predicted proteins | sample MpolbnodulesMG_FD_207738 | JGI IMG/M metagenome (GOLD analysis project Ga0315915, IMG submission 207738) | Medicago polymorpha root nodule microbial communities from Los Angeles, California, United States - branched nodules | ecosystem: Host-associated > Plants > Roots > Nodule | place: USA...
AAATGAGATGGATGTATTTTGTGATGACTAAAAGTACTTAAATACTTTTAGTAAAAAAAAAGTACTTAAATACTATATTATTTTTTTAGCTAAAAATATACTAACATTAAAAATGAATTACAGAAGAAAAAAAAATAGAGACCAAATAATAAAATTGGCTTTAAATTTCGACACTTGACAAAATACATATTTATAAGTGATATTTAACTACCTAAAAAAGGAGTGATATTTAATATATGCTGAAATATTTTGAAGAAATCAAAACATATATGAATGTAATAATAATGGAAGAAATCTAGTAATGTAGCCAAAACATGCCAAGGTTCATACATTTGAAATTACTTTTTTTAAAGAAAAAATACATTTGAAATAAATAAGGGAAATGCTAACATGTGTCATTAGGCAAGATGTTATCATTTCCTTTATTAGGGCATACCCTAAGACTTTGTTTACGAGTTTGGGGAAAAGGGAGGGGGAAGGTTTGGGAAAAAAATGAATAAGTGAGTGGAAGATATAGAGAAAAATGGGTGGGGAGAGCTTTTGGAGGATTAACTTTTCTTCATAATACTGAACTCTCCTAATTTGGGGAACTAAAAAATTGTATTGGAGGAAGGTTTTGGGGGATTTTGGAGGGTTTATATGAATTCTTCAAATTTAATCTATGTTGTTATACTCCCTTCGGTCCTATTTATAAGAGAAAATTGAGTCAGCAAAAGTTGATGAATCTGGACTGAATTGTTAACCAGATACATCAATTTTTGTTGACTAAAATTTCTCTTATAAATAGGACCGGAGGAAGTATTATTTTTTAAAATAAAAAATGTAATAATCATATGCATTAATTTATCATTCTCTAAAAAACTACTCTATTAAAAAATTTGAAAGATTTTTCCATTTTCCCTCATATTTTCCACCTCTGAAAGCCTTCTCTTCTCATTCCCTCCAAACTCACAAACAAAGCCTTAGGGCACATGTTAGCATTTTCCTTATTAAGGTACCAAAAGTAAAAACTATTTATTGAAAATTATGCCAATTTATTTCTCAAAAACGAGAATATTAATTTTTTCCAATAAATATTTATTATTTGTGGAAACTTTAACATGATTTAATAGTTCAACGACCCTTAAGACACATGATATTATGACCCAGTAAATAATTACTATCATAATACTCATACACACTCATCTCTAAATTTTAGACGATTGACTTTGATACTCAAAAATCCTATTCCACAAAAAAATATTTCATGAAACCTATTATCTTCACAATGTTTGTAAACGATGTCATTTTTGTCTGAGATGAATTAATGAGATCAGGTGAAGTATTAAACATGTGATTTCTTCATTAACTGCAACACACGCTTCATATCAGATGGTATGTGTTTCATATGTGTTAGTATACGTTGAGCACTAAAATGATATGAGTTTGGTAGTATCAGACACATTTTGTACATTACATTGGTTAACAAATCGTAAGCACTAGACTAATTGTCTTGTATTTGATTGAACAAATGTATGATCAGCATTGCGTTGATCAAAACCATAGGATATGGTTTCTCCTTGAGTTTTCTTTGGATTGGATGGTACTATTTGGGCACTGATAAATTGTTCTCATATAATTTGTTATCGTCAAAACATTTCAGGTCATTCTTTTTGGACCATTTTGGTTCTAATATTTTAGGGTTAAATATGTTTTTCGTCCGTATAAATATATCAACTTTTCGTTTTAGTCCCTCTAAAAAATTTCTTCAACTTTTATATGGACCAAAAGTAGTGATTAAAATTTTTATAGGGACTAAAAGTTGAAGGAAAATTTTAGAAGGACCAAAACAAAAATTTAGTATATTTATAGAGACCAAAAACATATTTAACCCAACATTTTAAGCATATTAGATTACATTAACTTTTGACATATTTATTGCGTTGCCACCGTTGGTTTTGGTCTTCCACCAACTGTTTTTTTTTTCACCAACTAAACAAAGCCAATTATCATTATATTTCATTAGCGAAAAGATGAGCATTTACGTGTTCTTTTTCTACTTTTTTTTATTACGCTAACACATGTAGATTATCAACGATATTTTATATAAATTATTTGATATAGATTAAAAATATAAATATAGATATTTGTAACTTTCAAATGTAACAAACTTAACAAACTATATTTATATTTTTCAATGACAACAATAATATAACAAAAATTCTTATTTTTTTTATAACACCAACAATATAGCTTTATTATTAAAAAAAATTATTAAAGAGTATAATTGAAATAACAAAAAAAGTCAGTCCAAAATCTTCCCAAAACCCTCTATTTTCTGAGGTATTCTTCTATGACCACAAGACCAAATCAATAGTGTTTGGACACACACATAAAAAGACTATTCTCAAGATATTCAATCATTATTTTATCAATTTTCTCTTTATTATTAAAATAATTTCTTTATGTGTGTGACCAAACACTATTTATTTGGTCTTGTGACCATATTAGAATTCCTCCTATTTTCTTTATATATAGTATAGATAATTCTATGTTAACATGTGTCCTAAAATCCCTCTACACACTTTTGATTGGAACACGAGACACACGATATTCCTCTATACACATGGCAATCATGCCCCAAACCCTCTATTTGCTCTCTATTTGCATGATTCACCAAAATTCCCCCTCTCTCCACTACATCTCTCTCTCTAACGATGATTCAATTGTGGTGAAGACAATATGATGGTGGTTGTGAGGACGACATGGTGGCATAGTGAGGACAACGTCGTGATGGTGGTGTTTTAGGGCGAGGTGACAACTAACACGACAATCCAATTGCCCTTGTTATTGCATTGAAATAACGAAAGTGTATCCCGTGTCACAAAAATGTGTTCGAATATCATTTTTTTTATTCAAATCTATGAAACATCAAACACACTCTTGAATATATATATATATATTTTTTAACATTAACAAGTGTCATTGAGATACATGTTAAAGAACCTAAATAAATTGTTTAAAAATAACATTTTTTAAACTTTTAAAAAATTAAACATGCAATTTATGGAATATTTATCCCTTAAAAAAACCTATAAAATATATAGTATTTGATTATTTAACAAGTGTCCTCCTAAAGTTGTTGGTATTTTCCTTGAAAAAACACATTTTTGAAACAAGAACCTTATGCAAATTCTTCATCACTTGTAAATGTTTGGAGGACAAAAACGAGAAACCCAATGTGAACGAGCAAACCTAAGATGCCCAACCCGAAACGGAAACTGATTCTTGCGTCATTATTCTGCTTCTACCCAACACAATTATGCTCTCAGATTTTCTCTTCTTACGTCATACACCAACTTTATATACATAGATTCGTCTCGTTCATCAAAGCGTTGACTTGGGCCACATTCAACGGTCATGATTAATCATTACCATGAATCTACCCTTCCCGCAGGTGATTGTTCTTAGAGAGCCACGACAACTTTCTCTTCCACCAACGAAAAAACAAAACACAAAATCCCAAAACAGACAAACATTAAAAAGACGAAACCACCCTTTATTCTAACCGTACATAATGCCGACCATAGGGGTAGTCAAGGAACTCCACCGCAAATTTCCTTTTCGAGCAAAAAGGTACATGCCCCGCAAACTAGCATGTGACGCTTGTACTATGCCTCATATGCCAAAAGGGTCAGTTTTGTCATTTTCACATTCCATTCATTGTACCTTGATATTTTTCCTAAGCTTCTCCTCACCAAGGAAATTTACAACCTTTTTATGAAAGGAATACATGCATTTTTTTTTTGGGTTGCTGACAATATGACACCATATAAAATTCATACATAATTGTGAGAGATTTTTAACTTATCAATATCAATATTGTCATTTTTATTTATATTTGAACGTCAAATGAAGTGTGTGTTTGATTATGCGGTGATGAAAATTGATTTTAATGAAATTTAATTGTATAAAATTGTTTTTGGGTAAAAATAATTCAGAGTAAAATTGGTTTATGTTTGAAATTTAGATATATTTTTTTTATTTTTAAGATTTAGATGCATTCGTGCATGCTTCGTGCGCAACTAATACCAAATCAGGTACGATCTTAATGAATGACCAAGTTCCCGGTGAATATGCCCAACTTAACAATATTTCGTATAGGAGTGTGCTCCTCCTCAAAGAGTCAGATTCGATTCTCTCTGATGCCAATTTGAGGGGTTAGTTTATCTTCTTAACAAAAAAAAAACAATATTCCATATAATTTATCAATTTTTTTTAAGATAATTTGTCAAAAATAAGAAAAATACAAAAAAAAAAAAAAACAGAGCCGCCCCTACTTTATTTATTGACAAGGCTTTATGACGTAATGAATTTCCATTTCTATTTCTCTTTCTAGAATTTTTGTGTGCTTCTCTTTCCTTTGTTTTTTCCTTCACACTTTGCGTTTTTGCTTCGTCTTCTTCGAAGTGTCAATGGTACAGAGTGATTCTCAGATCTGATTACTAGTTCCATTTCCGGTATATACTTCTATTCTGATTCTGCTTTATTTCCTATACCGTGTTTCTCTAATTTTATTGCTCTATGGTTAATTTGTTTTTTTTTTTTTATTGTTATGGCTAGCTCTTATTGTTCTGTGTGTAACTTTTTTGTTTGAGTTGTAACTAGCTGGTGTTTGAACTGTCTTTGCTATCTTTGTTATGTTTTTGGTTGGTTTTGCTACTATATGTAACTGCCTTGTTGAGTTTTCAAGAATTCAGTATATGGTTTTTGTGTTTATGGAATTTTATTTTAATATCATATGAGAATATAATTTGAATCTACTTGTAATTGTATTACTGATTATTTATTTACTTATTTTTGTTTTTGTTTTCTGATATGAGTCTGATGCAGGCTAATTGATTTTCTTTCTCTGCATAAACCTTGCTGTTTTTTATTTTTATTTTTCTTCGTTTTTTCCAATGTTTTCTTTTAATAAATATCCTAAATCTCAGATTTAAAAGAATGTGTAAATTTGGTTTTTTTTTCCCTACTTGGATCTACTACTTTGTTGTATAGAAGTTGCAAATTTTATTTCAGTAGTGTTGATTCTCTTATAGTCATTATTATGTGTACATTTTCAATGTTGTATTTTTTTCCTACTTGGAGTAATTACTAGCTGTACATAAATCTCATTATGAAGTTATCTTATTCAATAGTTAAAGTCTTCTTGAAGGAAGTGTAGCATAGTTTGCGTGTCGTGTGCGCGTTGATAATTTTGCTCCAGACAAGAGTTGTTATCTTATTTATACTTCCTTGCTCGAGGTTTGAAGTGGTTGTTATGTTCAAATTTCGTGCAGGAACATCTTTAACATTCTTCTCTATATTTGGAAACTCTGCAAATAAGTTACATACTGAAAGGACTTTCTGACCACGGAACTCTATTCAAAGAAAATGGGAATGGATCGTACCCTTTCAGATTGGCAAAGGTTAGAGAACTCCTCACGGTTTTTTTAGTTTCCTTTTAATCAATGTCTTTGTTGAAGCTTGAATTTTGCCCCGCTTGATTTGTTTTAAGTCAAAGCTATATGATTCTTCTAAAACGACTTGAGGTTATTTCGTAATGAAGCAAATAAACTGCTTCATGTTCTGACCTTTTGACGAGTTTTTTCCCTTTTAATAATTCATTTCTTGTGTACATACAGTATGGTGTTTTCATATCTACTTGTTTATTTGTTATTTTATTATAATTTTATAATTTTTGGGCTGAGAGTACTGATTACAACTTAAAATTCCGAAGTCATGTTTCTTAATGAATGCCGCATTGTGGCTAATAATGAAATTCAAGATTTCTTCCATAATAATAATATCTATTTTGAAATATGATTTTTCTTCTCTTCATGAGTTATAACTTTCAGAACACTCTTTGACGACTTTACAAGATTCTTGTACGCTAAAGAGTAATGCATCTAATAGATCGAAATTTACTTCAACGTTGATATGATGTCACAAATTTGATTTATGTGCCATATGTCACTATCTAATTGACTGGCACGATACCTTCTGGAGGGTGCAAGATTTTCTCCCTTCACAGTTTTCATTTTTAATTTGTTAAGTAAAACCTTTCACAATCAATCAAAGTTTTAGTGCTTGGATACCTTTTAACGCGTTAATGTACGTGTGACACGTGGAAAACTTTATGAACAACCTTTGGATCTTGTCTGTAATGCATATGTCATTCACATATTTTATTCAGCTTGCTGAAATGATAGCTACATCTTAGTATTCTGCTACTTGATATAGATCATCTGTTGTGTTATTTTTGGTTTTGATTTTTCATTTGAAAACCTTTTTTCCTTCATGATGAAACTATTATTATAAAACATAGCGTATTGTAGTAGTATAAGGTTTTTAATAGATCTGGACTGGAATATGAAACAAGAGAGTAATATTCATTGCAAATAATTATAATGAATCTCTGCACTAATATCAATGTGATACAGATCAGAGATTAATAACAGAGCTAGTATACAGAAGGTATTTCAGAGACTTGTCCCTCCCTTTCTCTATCTCTTCAAAAGTACAAACAATCAATAACCACTCTCTAACTAAAGCCCAACCTCCTTTTATTTCTAAATACATTGTTGACACTAGAATTGGGTAACCGTTTTTTTGGATGATTGAAACACTTTTACTAATTTTTAACATGAATACAGATCCAAAGGTGATTACTTTTAAGTTAATTGATTAAAACAATCAAATTGCCTAAGCTATGAATAGGCTTCATTTTGTTGACAGGAGAAAAACACCTTCTTCTGCACCTAATATACATATATATATGCCTGTTAAGGAAAATATTTAGCATCACTAGTGTATGTATGCCTTTATTTATGACAAGTATGAAAATTGTTTTTTAAGGAAATCACCAACAGTTATTTCAAACCATCTCCTCCCATTTCCTCATGTTTATACATGGGAAGTCTTTGTGCTGTCATACTTTATGAACCAATCTTTCTTAAACATCCGGGGAAGAGCTTTACTGTCCAGAGACAGCACAAAAATAGTCTGCACTCTTGTTTTCAATGTTGCAAATAGTCAATCTGCATGTGCAAATATCTTCAAAATCTTGGATTGTTCAGACAAATTGCTGCTTCATTATGAAACTTGTCATTGTAATTCCATGCCAGTATGTTTAGAACTTTCTCTATGCCTTCCCTCTTGCGAATATATTTGCACCTTTGTAACCCTTTTTAATTTGTCAATATATTTTTACTTGTACCTTTGACTCCCTTTTAATGTGTATGTGTTGTTTTATTTTATTTAGAAGGTTTTCTGCTCATGTTTGAGGTGAGATTTAACTTGACATTTCCTATTCCAATTACATGAACTGACTTCTCAATCTAGTGTAGAGTTTTATATGGATGTGTTGTGGTGTATGTTATGAAAAGATAATTTTCTTCCCAATGAGTATTAACTAAAAAAATATTATTTCCTTTTTTCTTTGTCAGGGTTAATGAAGCTTAATGATTTAATCACAAGGAGCACGAGAAGCTCCAGAGAACTCTTCACATCAATATTAACCAGTCTTATAAAAGGTTTCTTCCCAAGAGACGTTATAAGATATATTTGGTATCATAAGATTTTTTTAAGCTTTTGGGATATAGTGAAAATGGACAGAGCAGATACATCAGGCTTTGTAAGCGGTGGATGCTTTATGCTCAAGTTTCGTTTTCTAGTCTGGTAGTTATGTGGATCTTGTAGTAGTATGTGTGAATTGTTCTGCTACTTCAACCTTCTGTAGCTGTAGTGCAAACCATCTGGATAATGGATTTGAATAAGAAAGCTGTACTGTTTCCTCATGATGCTGAGCTTAGGATTGGTAATACTGCATTAAGCTTGAATGGTATTGGCTTTGGAGAAACCAATAATACTGATTATGGATGTCCTGGGAGCAATCTTGGGATGAAGTTTTGCAATGCTTCTGATGATGGCTGCAGATTGGTTCTCGGATTGGGTCCTACCCCAAAGGCATATGGAGATGACTACAATGACACGGTGTTTAATAAGAAGAAAAAATCAGCCAGTCTTTTTTCTCAGAGCATGCCATCTGAATGTGAATCGATTCTTCAACTTGGCCTTTCAGGTGCAGCAAATGAGACATCAAGTGTAATGGAGTACTCAGGTTCAACAGAGACTGATGTGAATCTTTCATGTTTCTCCAGCCAGACATCAGGAGAATATAATTATGCAATGATACCTGTCGTTGATGAGGGTTCTACCTCAGCAAAGAAATCAGGTGGTTATATGCCATCACTTCTTTTAGCTCCAAGAATGGACAATGCTGAAATTTCGGTGCAAACACAAGAACTAATTCTTGGGACTAAATCTCAGATGTGCCCCGAACCATCCAGTGCAACAAATCAATCACTTGGCACCGCATCTGGCCCCCAGGAAACTGCGATAAGTTCACAGAACCGAACAAGCAATCCTAAGAGATGCAGATTTTTTGGCTGTTCAAAGGGAGCTCGAGGTGCTTCAGGTCTTTGTATTGGACATGGGGGTGGACAGAGATGTCAGAAACCAGGATGCAACAAGGGTGCTGAGAGTCGTACTGCTTATTGTAAGGCCCATGGTGGAGGCAAGAGGTGCCAACACTTAGGGTGTACCAAAAGTGCCGAGGGGAAGACAGATTATTGCATAGCACACGGTGGTGGTAGGCGATGTGGGTATCCAGGTGGGTGCGCAAAAGCTGCACGAGGTAAGTCAGGACTTTGTATTAGACATGGAGGAGGTAAGAGATGCACGATAGAAGGCTGCACCAGAAGTGCTGAAGGGCAAGCTGGGCTGTGCATCTCCCACGGGGGTGGACGCCGTTGTCAGTATCACGAATGTTCAAAGGGTGCACAAGGGAGCACCATGTTTTGCAAGGCACATGGTGGTGGGAAGCGTTGCTCATTTGCAGGGTGCACCAAAGGTGCTGAAGGAAGCACCCCACTATGCAAGGCGCACGGTGGAGGCAAGCGTTGCCTTTTCAATGGTGGTGGTATTTGTCCAAAAAGCGTACACGGAGGAACAAACTTTTGTGTTGCACATGGTGGTGGAAAGAGGTGTGCTGTTTCCGGTTGCACCAAGAGTGCACGTGGCCGTACTGACTGTTGTGTTAGGCATGGCGGGGGTAAACGCTGCAAGTTTGAAAGCTGTGGGAAGAGTGCTCAAGGGAGCACAGATTTCTGCAAGGCCCATGGTGGAGGAAAACGATGCAATTGGGGAGATGGAAAGTGCGAGAAATTTGCAAGGGGAAAAAGCGGGCTCTGTGCTGCTCACTGCAGCTTGTTGCAAGAAAGCGAAATGAGCAAGGGAAGTCTAATTGCTCCAGGACTTTTCCGTGGTCTTGTGCCTTCTGCTTCCACTGCATGTAGCAGTTATGAGAACAACAACTCTTCCTCAGGCGTCAGCGTTGTGTCTGATTCCTATGATTCTACGGCAACACCTACAAGAAGACATCACCACCTTATACCCAAGGAGGTGTTAGTTCCACTCTCAATGAAATCACCATCTTACTCAAACTTCTTGGCAGCCAATAAACCAACACAAGACAGAAACCTCCAAAACATTGCTGCCGGCTGCAGTGGTACTAAAAAAGGCTTCGACTTTGATTTGCCGGAGGGCAGGGTTCATGGTGGCGACCTCATGTTGTTTTTTGGAGGGAATCTCAAAAATGCACTTGATGGTATCTGAAGTCAGAGGGAGTTTCAAGTTTGTGACTCTCAAGTTGTATGTGTAGATTTCACTTTAGGAAATAGTAGGGACCATTCCTGTGCATAAGTGTTTGTGCAACTTGTTCAGTAACTCAGATATTATTGTTGTGTGTTGATAAGTTGATTATTAGCCATTAAGCTCTTATTGTTTGTAGTGTTTCTTCATTCTTCAATGTTGTAAGGTGCCAACGTGGCAATCTCAAACAATAAGCACATAAATCCACTGCCACAAACAGTCTCATAATTCTGTGTTTTGTGTAATTAAATCATTGTATTCTTAAAACCTGTAGTAGTTTCTATTTTGCTTCAATCAAATAATGCGGTGAACCTAAACCGCCTTTAAACCTGCGTCACTATCGTGTTCCGTAAACTATAAATATGAGATTTCTTCGTAATAACTCTCACACTTCAAAAACGCAAACTTTATCTTCTTCCTCTTTTTCTTTCTCACTCTCTAATTTCTCTCTCTCCACTAACCCTACCACATGATGAAACCGCCATGAATCTCCATTTTCGAGCTTGTAATTTCTCTCTCCTCTATCAATTTTCAACCTTCACTATTTTGATTTCAATTTCATTATGATTTTCTTTTCCTGGATAATTTTCGTTCTCTGCAATCAATTGAAATTAGGTTAAATCGATTGAAATTCGGAACTGAAATCAATAGTTTAGTTTGATGATGATGAAAAACTTAACGAGAGTTCAAATTTCGTTCCAAGAAATGAAAATCGCGTAATGAAAATTTATCCGAATCGTGATTCGAGCTTCGTTTTTGACATGCAGGAATTGGTTTCGATGAACAACAGCAAGATGAAGAAGGTTTCGAAGTTGAGGACTTCGAACGAGAACGTTTCGCCATTGATGATGGAGTTGGATGATAACAGAGGACTACGTTATCTCCAATCAACAACGATGAGTCCAGGTTTTCAACCCTACGCCGCCGAGAACTTCGACGTTACCGGCTCGCCGTCGAGCCTCGCTAAATACTTCTACACTGTATCTCCGATTTCTGCTAAATCCAGTGACTCCTTCACTTCTCCGATTTATGGCTCCAGTAAGTACAGGTCAGCAAAAACGCCACCGTACTCCGGCAACAGTTCAGGGGGGAATAGTAGCTTCAGTTCTCGCGGTAGATTGTCTCTCTCGCCGCTCTCTTCAATTGAGAATTTGGAGAGGAAGCAGCTCTCGTCGCCGCGGATGTATCAAACCCCGGTGAAGGGTGGTGAGGAAGTTATTGTGATGGATGATATTCAGGTGAGGCCAATGTCAGGAGGAAAGAACAGAAGATCTTCATCATCATCTTCTTCCGGTAGAGGCTCTTCATCTTCCTCTTCTTCGTCTTCGAAGAGTGTGTTGTTTAAGAAGGAGATTTGCAGAGCATGGGAGGAATCTGGAAACTGCCGCTATAACTCCAAATGCCAGGTCTGTTCCCGCCATAACCATTATGAATTTGATGATTCCTGTTTTTGGCTTTTGATGCAATAATAAATATCAGACTTTAGAATTAGATTAGTAAATTCAATTCTTAATAAAGAATTTTATTCATCTTAATTGGAAAAACTTTTGATTTTATTTATTTATTATTATTAGTCTAGCATGCTTTATATGTATTCTCTAATTAAGGTATGAGTTTGTTGGCATTTTCACTGTCATTAAAGTAAAAGTGCTCCTGTATTAACTATTAAGTGCATGTTTGGTATCTATAGCTTTTGCAAAATCACGGCGTCCCACCGTGATTTTGGCAAACTTACCGGGATATCAAACATGCACTAAATATTCCATTTCCATTAGGCCGCAGTCGTATTTTAAGACTATTTAGAGACCTTTTCTTGGGTTGTATTTGTGATTTTGTGATGTCACGGCTCCAATAAGGGTGTATGTGTCTGGCAGGTTGCAACTAATAGTAGTTCATTTTGTCCTGATGGGAAATTATTTATGCCTCTAACTTTACCAAAAGTTCCGGCAGTGTCCTAACATGATTGTTTTAGATTTAGCATTTGTTTGGAATTACGGCGGGATATTCACCTAATGCGTGATTGACTAGAAACGAGTATTTGTTGTTTCACAAAAATTGCGTTTAGAAAGCATTGGGACGTGAGAAATTTTGTCGCAACGTGAATCCAAACAAGTCAGTAAAGCATCCTTATCTGTGTCCAAACACCTATAAAGTGCGATATATGATCCAATCGATAATTTTTTTATGTCATCTTTATGTCTGCATCCAAATACCTTAGAACACGCATTACGATATACCGGAGAGAACTTTACTCTTACATCCAGATGTCCATAAGCGTGTAACGTGGATGAATTAAACTTAAAGACAAAAACAGCCGATAAATTGGACCATCCTGGACTTGAACCAAAGATCTCGTCCGCGAAGTAAATCATCGCACCTACGGTCTATCCAATTGGGAGTGAGGCGAGCGAAAATGCTGCGGTGTAGTAAGAAAGAATATATTAAGATGGCTCTCTTAAAAATTACGAGGTTCCCTCACCGCTCTTGCGACAGTCAGGTATGTGAACTTGCACAAGTTTCTTGTTTAATTGGGCCAGATAAGAAATTTGTCTGTTGGTAGTGATTCCAAGTATAGGTTATTCTGATTTTGGGATGGGTTAAAATCAATCAATGAAACTTTCCCAAACCAAATTACTTTCCCTAAAACAAGGTGGTTGTTTCATTATAAATCTAGGTTATTGTTTCATCATATCCTAGAATGAATGGTATGAACGACTGCAACCCGGATAATTTCGTGGAGCAATAATTTTTTATGATTCGCCTGATATTGGCATTTCAGTTGATAAGTCAGATTTGAGCATCGCAAGCAAATTGATACTCTAAATAAAACAGAAAATTTTCTCCCAAATTTTAATTACAATCATCAATCTGATTGTTAAAAAATAAGATATCAATATATGGGTACCCCATGGACTTAAAATTTTCTAAAGATACAATCAAATATATAAAATTGTAATCAATTTTGAACCAAATCCTAAATCAAATTTAATAAGATAATTCTAATTTCAAATCAATTAAATCTGAAATAGTTATAGAACAAATCTAAATCATTGGAAGATATTATTGTTTTTTACAACCTAATTTTAATTTAAATAGACAAACAAAAACGAAAATAGATTGTATTTTGGTTTTACAAGCAAGCATCCTTGTAGGTTTCCTTCCACCAATTCAAGGAGACAGTTTTCATACGAGGTTTGGTTCTCTGCAGGAAAAAGTACCTTTACTTCTTAATTTTCTTTACCTTGACATCTATAGTTCTATACGTAGTTGGGTTTTTAAATTCTGCAATATCTGTTGGTTTCTTTTCGTTTTTTGGTTCCTTTTAGTGCATAAGGAATGTCGGGCAGTTGCAGATTCAGTCACATAAGAGTGTCTGAGTCTTTGTTGTCATTGCTGGACACGTATTGGTTAACCAGACTATGATACTAGGGATCCAAAGTGTGGCAAGATAGTTTGATTAAGAATCTTGGAGCTATTAGACACAAACATTTGACTGCTGCAATGTTCTGTCATTCTGCTCTGTAGAATTGTATATTGAGGCTCTATTTGGATTGACTTATTTGAGTTTATCTACTAACATAAGCACCTGTAAAACTGTTTGGGAGAGCTTATAGAAACAGCTTATGTAGTTATGTAGAATTCTATGGATATGTCATAAGCTGTGTTCAACTTATTTCCATTAGCCCTCAATGGTAGTTTACAAAAACAGTTTTACAACTCATGAAAATTATTTGGCTTCATTTTATCTTTTGTTATAAAAATGGTTTATACATAAGCACTTGTACCATAAGAACTTATACTATAAGTGCTTAATTAAACCATTTATCCAAATAGAACCTAAACGTTGAATTGCCGGATAATGCTTGTTGATTTCTGAATGGGGAATGTGGTACATTCGGATGCTAGAGTTTGGCATGAATAAATTGAAGTAAATAAAAAAGTGGCATAGAATGACGGGGGACTAGGATCTTCCCATTAGGAAGGTATACAGTAGGAGGGATAGGAGGGAAACAGAAGATAATGACACTGTAACTAAATGATGGCAGTGAAACTAACATTACAGTTGGTGAATTATGGAAGTTAGCTGTTTGTTGTGTTAGGCTTTCTATATAAGGGAGTCATAAGGTTAGTAGTAGAAGGTATCGATTAAGATAATTTTTGTGGAGTCCGGGTCTCTGACATTCTGTTACATGTAATTACAATAAAGATTCGACGAAGATTCAATTAACATTAATATTCTATGTTTATTCTTGAGTTAGATCTTATCACAGAACATCTATGGAACTGCATTTTGTTTAAACTGTCTGTCTTCGCTATTCGAATGCTTGACACTATCATCCTTTTGCAGTTTGCCCACGGAAGAGAAGAGCTTCATCCAAGTCGTCTCTCCATGAAGAGTAAATCTGAGGTAACAGTCAAATTATGTACACATCACCTTGTCCTTTAGCATAATAAACACCTAATCCAGTCAAATTATATATACATCGCCTTTTCCTTTAGCATAATAAACACCTAATCAGCGGTTAAGTATTTCTACTTTTTTTTTTGAGCAATAGCATTTCTTCTTGATTGTGTAGGCACAGATGGGCAGATTATCTCCGAGAGCAGGACTGTGCTTGTATGGCCCGGATAGCTGCATTGTTTCTGAATCCGCTGAAGTAGCTGAATCTGGACCTGTAGTCACAATCACAAGACTTGCAAGAACCCAACCAGCTTCGCCTGAACCTCATTGCACTAATGCCAGCCAGGTTAGCCGCATTGTTCCTGAATCCGCTGAAGTAGCTGAATCTGGACCTGTTGTCACAAGACTTGCAAGATCCGAACTAGCTTCGCCTGAACCTCATCACACTCATGCCAATTCCAACACTATCGGCGACTGGTCACCCCTGGATGATGGCATTGAGGCTGTCCTCCCAAATGGTTCAGACAGAGTTCCCTCTAGGGAGGAAGTTGATGCATACATTTTCGGCATTCTCAATAAGCCGACCACTAAAAGAAGACTACCAGTTTTTGCAGCACTTTGCGAGGGGCAGCAATCTCCATGACGACTAGCAAAAAGACTCCTCTCTGTTGGATATTACTTTCAAACCCATTTTTTTCTATCTTTTGAATAATTTCCCCCCATTTGTTAAATAAATAAATAAGTACAATCATTGCTGCGTGTGCTGCTAATGAAGTTCTGGGAGAGTGGATGACTAGATTACCAGTACTGTGTATATATTTCAGAGTAATGACATTTTTACAAGAAAGGCAGAACCCAGCAATGGTTTGATTGAACAACTACTTTCTGAATCATTGACTGATTCTTTCATAGGTTCTGAATTTCATGTTCGGCGTATGATTTGCATAATTTACTAGATTGCACCAACTCCCTCCAGTCCTCAAATTAGGCAATAATTGAGGAATGTTACAGCTGCAATAAATAGTAGTATCTTGGATGGTTAGCTTCTGGCTTCATTACATTAAATTGTTAGAGTACATTAGACTAATGGACGTGGTTGTTTTTGTCTAATCTATTTCCCTCATAGTAAGTACAACCAGCTTTCTTTTCAAAGATAGCAACTTTTTAGAAATTATGATTCCATATTTTTACGCTTCCCCTTTCATTAATCCCCATCTCGTGTCAAGTACAGGGAAGGTATAGCTAGGGATGTGTATCAGTTGCTTTATAATTTGCTTTAGAATATATGGATAATGAAGTTGTATGATCATCGATGAAATAATTTGAGATACAGTCAGAAAGTGATAAGGATTGTTGCTGAAAGCCTGACACTAAACCGTTCGATGGCATGGATAGAGAGACAAAATACTATTTGTTTTCATTCCTTACTGTTTACCAACCAAAAAGATTCACCAACTATTTTGATGTAACCACCTCCATTGTGTCGAAAATACTCCGATCTATGCACCCTAACATTTTCAACCCCAATGTGCGCTCATGCACCGCCACCAATTTTTGCGCTTGTCGGTGCGTGCGGCACTTGCAGTCATCCGATGAGATTTTTTGGGGGCTGGGTTGCAATCTGGTGGTTCTACAGTTGTTAGTTTTTGGTTTCAAGCAATTGTTACTTACGTTCCAAGTCATACGATCCTTACATGTTCTTGTTTGGCTTTTGAGCCTTAATTTTATACTTTCCTATTTGTTTTTGATTAACTTGTCTAAAGTTGTGTTTGCTTTCGCGTTGGGAATTCCACTTTAGGCCAAAATCACGGCAACTAACCGCGTTTGTAGTGAAGCTAGGAATACCAGCTTCTTAAAATCACGTTGAATTTTGTATAGAGACGCTAGAATATATCACCTAATGCCAATTCAAACAAACCATAAGTAGTCTTCTTGTGTTTTGTTCGATGTTGTTTATGCATTTGCCACCGGTCATAAATATCTTTGGCTAGCTTACATATTTTTTTTGGGTTCTTAAATATAAAAATTGAAATTCTCAATAGCGATGCTCTAAGCACATTGTTTACAAAATTCATAGAAAGAAATTCTATCTTACAAATAAAAATCAAAGTCAAAGTTGATTTTGAATCTTTAAACAATATTCTAAGGAATTATTATAAGAAATTTTTTGTAAAAGAATACTCCATCCGTTTTAAAATGAGTTTTGTTTTAATAAAAAAATTGTTTTAAAATGAATGTCACTTTTAGTTTTTAATGCAATAATAACTTTTTCTTTTCAATTGTACCCTTCAATTAATACTATATATACTACTAAAATATTATTTTTTTTCTTTAATGAAAAACAAACAAATAGTTGATTAGCATAATTTGGTAAAATAACATCTTTGTTTCTTTTAATTAATACATTTCTTAATATGTGTGTAAAAACTTTAAACGACATTCATTTTAAAACGGATGAAATAAAATTAAGGGAGCAATTGCAGCCTAGTCCCTATCAAGATACACATGCACCATACATAGTAAGTGATATGGTCACCAATCAAAGGCTTTGACCATTTTCCTAACCCAAAATAACTCAAAACCTTATCCAACTCTCCAATGACTATCATCACACTTTCCCTCCCTTCCACTAACCCTTCCATCTTCTTCCCTTCTTCTCCAAAACCATTCAAATTCAATCCGAAATGCTCCTCCCAACTTACCCCCACCTC
>Ga0315915_1004860_pt1 | contig 16843 bp, 10 predicted proteins | sample MpolbnodulesMG_FD_207738 | JGI IMG/M metagenome (GOLD analysis project Ga0315915, IMG submission 207738) | Medicago polymorpha root nodule microbial communities from Los Angeles, California, United States - branched nodules | ecosystem: Host-associated > Plants > Roots > Nodule | place: USA...
TGTTTGTGGAAGCCATAACTTTTGTTGTTTTTGCTACAGCTGCAAGGATCTGCAGCTCTGATACCACTCTGTTGGTGGTATTCTAGAGGTGGTATGTTACAAATTATACTGTTGCAGGATTTTGAGTGGAAACGTGACTTTTTATACTATACTTCCACTGGTGGATGAACATTGAAAAAAACTGATTTTGTTGAATTCACCACATATTGCTTCCTAAAGATAGTGGTGGTTACAATTCTATCATAATGCTTCCTAAAGATAGTGGCGGTTACAACACATTAATTTTAACAGATATTATGAGACTACAATGTACATTAATTCTCCTTTTACCATTTTGACAGAGCATAATAACATGAATCATTAAGGCTTTGTTTGCGAGTTTGAAGGGAAGGGAGGAGGGTTTCGGAAAATGGAATGACCAAGTGGAAAAAATAGAGAACATTTGAAAGGGAGGGTTTTTGGAGATTTATTTTTCTTCATAATTCAAAACTCTAATCATTTGGAGAACTCAAAAGTTGTATTGGATTAGGGTTTTTGAGGGTTGTTCTTCAAATTTAATTTATGTTGTTATAATATTGTTAAAATAAAAAATATATTAATCATAAATATTATTTTATCATTTTTTTTTTTTGAAAAACACTTTTAAATATTTTAAAAGATTTCTCCATTTTCCCTATATTGTCCACCCCCAAGACCCTTCCTTCCCCTCCCTTTCAAACTCCCAAACAAAGCCAGAGATTCAACCTTCTGTTTGCTTGATAATGACCAAGAGCAAAATATAATTTTCTAGATGCAGATTTTCAAATACATAGAGAAAAGATTTTTTCTGAATAAGCTTCTTCACCGTTGATCACACTTGTACTAACCCTAGTTTCCCAAACGATCTTGTAAGGATTGTCCATATTTCATGCTGCTACCAGTACGACATCATAGGAGCATTAAACTTATAGGTCATTTATTATAAGTTTAAAAGAAAACGTTGTATTATATGATGAACATTGTTTTTAAGGTTGAATTAGTTTCTCATGGTTGATTCACATTTAAGGTTTCTCATGTAATCTAAAACTTATTTTCAATTTTGTTCTTCTCCTTGAGTGTATTAGCAATCTTAGCAAAAATATTTTCAAGTAATGATTTAAAATATCATTGAAGAGTGACAGAACACCAAATACAAAACATAACATTAAAAGAAAATGCAATTTTTTTTTGAAAAATAGAAACAATTTTTTTCTTAAAGAAAACATTTTAGACATTTCTTAAATTTAGGAAGAAAACGAATAATATTTTTTTGAAAAATATAAATGACCTAAATACAAGTCAAATTTCTAGAATTCAAGATACTCTAATAGTAGATTGAGCTCTGATGTCAGTTGAAGATACAGGAAACATAAGAAATGGGGGTTAAGATTATGTTGACCTTTTAAAAGCATTTGTTTTGAAATGTTCTTCGTCAAAAACTTTTTCTCTTTTAAACAAAAAAATATTATTTAATAAAAGATATAAAGAACTTCGCTAAATAAAAGAGAAAGAGAAAATAATAACACGAAGTATTTTAATACTAGTTCATAACAAATTGTTACTACATCTAGCCCTCCCCTTATAAAGGGTTTTGCATCAATACATTCGAGGACTTAATCCACTAAACCATGTATCATTTTCTCTGTCTCTCGAGGCACTATAAATATTCATACTTTACTTCTCCATACCTTCTAGTCTTCCCAGCAACTTGAAATGACCTTGTTAAGGACTTTACATGTCTATTCAAACTGTGCTTTTTCACAAAATGGTTTGTCTTTATTGGGCTTAATTATAGAGAGGTTAACACCATCTTCAAGGAGGGTCTCTTATTTACAAGACTTGGTACTTATGAGTTACCTCAATCAGAGGAAATAATTGTGTACCTAATGAGCACAAGGTCTCAAAAAGGTTTTGCGGGTCCCACTCCTTTTAAAGATTAAAATATTAAAATATAATCATATAGAGTTATTGATAAATAATTAGTTGGTTGTGTTGAGGAAATTTGTATGAAGAGCTAAGTTGGAGGGATTGAGTATTTTTTAGGTATTATTACTAAAAAATTATAAATGACTAATGTATACACCGGAGATCCAAGTACCTAAAAATTGGTTTATCCATGGTAGATGCTCAAAATCAAACAAAATTGAGCTAATTTTTATTCTCATAAAGAGGCTTTTAAAATTCAAATCCTATATAAATCAAGCGTATAACAACATCTTGATTGATGTACATATAGGATTTACATTTTGATTTAATCATTCTAGTGAAATATAGTCACTCTTGGATTATTTCCATCAGAAAACGTCAACTTCGTAAATTCAAATGAAGTTTCTTCACTAGACACTTCAAAATACATGATTGAAGCAGCAAATGCTAGAGTGAAACAATGCTATTATGGTACAACAGACAAGTGCTAAAGCTATCAATCATTTGGTTTCAGCACGAGACAATCAAGTGATCAACCAAAGCAGGAGATATCTATCACTTAGGAAATGTAGAAGAGTTATTGTAGTTGTCTGATGGGACTTAGGAAACAATAGGTGGCACTTACAAAGGTGGGTAATCTACTTGTGTATTTAGTTGATTAGGTCCTTAAAATGTAGTAAAAAAAATTGTGAACCAGTATGAAAATACATTTGTCTTTCTTCTTTCACTTTACTATTTACTTTGAACTCTATTTTTATTGTGGTGGCTAAAGTTTGAACACGAATCTTACATATATTATGCATTGTCCATACCTTTAAATTAGGAATAATCAAATTAGGAATTTGCAAAAAACATCAATGAGAAGTCATTTCTGAAAAAATGTTGTGCCATCGCTTTAATCCTAATTTATTTTCTATTCCGATGTCAATCAATGAATTCATGTGAATGAGAATGTTGGAAAGAAAAATAAAACATGAAACACTCATTCCCCATAATAAAAATTATTCTATAAATTACCACAAAAAAAATTCTATAAATAAAGAATTCTACAATGGATTCAACTTTTGCATAATGTATTTTCACGCCAATGTACATTATGTCTTGTAATAACTTTCCTATGAAACAAAGGTCGGAAAGTTAATTATAAAAGAATGTTTACGTTATCCCTTTAGTAAGTGTGCTTAAGAGACATTTAATTATAATAATTCAAATTTTAGGTTGTGTTTTTTACAACTCCCTAAGCGTTAAAAAAATATTTAACTATTTTAGTACAACATACACTCTACACACCATAAATTAATCAAATTATATTCTATTTTTTGATATGCAAAAATAGCAAAATATGACTAAAACTCTCGGTATTGTGTATACTATGATTTTATTTATTTCTCTATTTCTTGTTCTACAGAACACTGAATTTGAAGGTAAGTTATTTTACACTTTTAAAATTTATTCCTTCATTACTTTGTTGTTTGTATGCAGTATTTTATATTGTTTTATTAACATTATTGTACTCTCTCTTTTTATAGATTATTATTATATTGAATGTCAAAGGGATCTTGATTGTCCACACCTTAATTCACAAGTCTTTGCGTTTAAATGCATTGAAAAGCTATGTAAACTTGAGTTCATATACCAACAAACTCCTTTTCTTCTGGGTCAAGTCTAATGTTCCCTCAATCTTTGTATTTGTATCTTTTTATTTATTACATTTTCTATTTTTCCTAAAAATATATATATTCCAACAAAAATCTATGAAATATAACTTATATTAGAAAATTCAATACTTGGAGTTGATAAAGTGAATAGTAAGATAAATTATGGTGGTACATTTTCCTCTGGGTATGTGATAAGTTAACACTTTGACCAGGCAATGATCATCTTATCAATCTTCCTCTCAATAGTTGGATGACTATATTTCCCTTGGTGTACTCTTCATTTTAAATGAAACTTATCTTTCCTCCAGGAACATATGTCTTATCCTTGAGACGTTTGCGGTGTTTTAATTTGATCCGAAATTAATTAAAAGTGGTAACTTTACAAGCTTAACTTGTAGTCAGTGTTTCTTAACACTTCATGACTATAGTATGGCGCTTTTCAAATTTGATAGATACAAATTTGCCTCTATTCATTAGAAGTATCACATTTGAGAACAAGTGCATTGACACATCGTCAAATTCCTTTGTATTAAGATTGATGCTTCGTGAAATCTTGAGGTGGATAACATGAATATTGTAATCGGGTGATTATTGTGAAATATAAGTCCATCCCGTTGTAGATAGAAAAATCACTTTGTCTGGACCGAGTAGACTGGACTAGATATCTAGTTCTTTATGGTTCAACTTCACCTTGTCTTTCTATCTTACTGAAGTTAAATGTTTCGATAAAGAACTATTGTGTTCAATCTTTTACGAACAAGCTATCTTAATGGAAATAGTTAATCATAAAAAGTTTTAAAATACTTAAATACAATTCAAACTCCATTTTCTTATGTTTTCCAACCACCTTCAAACTTAACTATTAAATATATCTTCATAGGTGATGGAGTTGGAAAGAAAATGAGATATGCCTAAATTGGAGGCCATGACAATACATAGAAAATTAAGGGAGAAGGAATAAAAACACTAATCATAATAATATCTGGTGCTTAATATTTAGTGTCTTATTTCATTTTATTATCAACATTTAAGAGTGTGTTTGATCTACTAAAGACAATGAAAGACAAGACATGACAGCTCCAATTGTATAATGTTTGATTTATATAATTGTTTCAGGGTCTTTTGGCTTGTTTTAAAAATAAATTGTTTTAGGGTCATGACAAACTGAATCCATTGTATTGAATTTTCTAAGTATTGAATTTTCTAATATAAGTTATATTTCATTGATTTTTTTGGAATATATATATATTTAGGAAAAATAGAAAATGTAATAAATAAAAAGAAAATTTGAACTATTATCATATGAGAGCTGATACGGTGAATAAATTTTTGTAGAATAGTTCGAATTTTCATAGAATAAATTTCAACTTTATAAAGTGACCATATTATCATATGAGAGCTGATACGTAAACACCCCTACGTGGCATGATACCACTCTACACCTCCCACCTGCCAATAAAATAGTGACACAACTCAAAAAAAAGAAAAAAAAGAAATTCAAACGTTCCCTCTCAGTCTCTTTCTTCCTTCACCCTTTTTCCTTTCTCCCTCAGCCGTTCTCCCTTTTTCGAACTCCTCTCCCGGCCACACCCACCCTCTGCAATCGTACACCGTCCTCACCCCAAAGCACACCATCACCGCTGCCAACCCACTTCTTTTCCGGCAACAGCTATGTAAATGACTATTTCCCGTCCTTTCGTTTCAGATATGGTATCTCCGATGTCGTCGTCTTCATCTCTGTCAACTTCGTTACCTCTGTCCCCCGCTCACCTCACCAGAACGTCGTCACTGTCCCACCGACCACCCACCACCACCATCACCATCGTCCTCTTCTCCGTCAACTTCCTTAAACCGCCGGATCCACTCAATCCCCCGTCCTCACCACCACCAAACTCACCATCACTGTTCAGATTCGTCCTCAAAGCCAATAGTAGAGATAGAGAGTAGAGAGAACGTGAGATGGTAGAGTGAGAAGAGGAATGTTTTAGGGTGTTATTCAATCTGTTGCAGAAGAGGATTGGAGCGTGACATGATTGAAAAAATGGTTTGTGAAATTACCAAAATACCATGTCACATGGCAGTGTGTGCTTGGATAATGAAGGGTGTATATAAAGTGGTATGAAAAAGGGTGTTCATGGATAATTAGCCCATATTTAAATACTTTCTCATGATGATTTACCATTTTTATGAGAGAAATACTTTAACCCTTTTAAATAAATAGTTACAAACAGGGGCGACCCCACGTTGGTGGGTGTGTGGGCCTAGGCCCTCACTTGACTTATAATATTAGTTTGAAAATTGCTTTTCTGACCTCCAGGAGTTCCTAATGACAAATAAAAATATCTAAAATACCCCCAACGGTAGTTAACTACCGCTGGCTAATAACTAGAAAATTGACGGTAGTTAACTACCGCTGGATTTTTTAGTCATTTTTATGTGTTATTAGGAACTTCTCAAAGTCAAAAAAGCAAGCGTCTATTAGTTTTCATGCATTAGAAGAACATATTAAAGCACAAGAAAGGAGGAAGGAATGATAAAATTTGACTATAGCATATACTATAAAAACACTACACTAATATTTAATACACTGAAAGACTATATCTTTTTTGTTAGTGTTTTTTGGTTATATGAATATTATCAAGAATTAAGAATGAAATTGTATGAGAGATGCATGTTTAAATGATTGTTTGATTACTTATATTGAAATAGATACTTTTATATTAACAAAAAGAACCGTTAATAGTTTTTATTTTTAATTAAGTAGTCTGATGGTTAAATATTAATCCTTAAAATGAATAAGTGAGGAATTTGGGATTCAAACCCCGACTCTTGTATATTGCAATGTCTCTGCAAACTACAGACGAGATACTTTTATAGTTTTATTGGCATCGAAAATGAGAAAATCATTTAATATTTATGACATGAAAAACTGCATAAAACAGTTCTGATATATATTTCTAGAAAATATAGGTATATAATTATGCTTTAAAAACTAAAATATTATGTGACTTACCCCGCGGAAAATTTTTGGGTCCATCGTTGATTACAAATAGAATAATGTTTGATATAAATGTTGTAGTCTTTGATGGATGCTTTAATTGTCATCAACTTCAATGTGGAGGATGGAAAAAAGGTAAATGGAGTGCATGAACGGAAGGGGGAAAAGGAACCAAGAATAGGCACGATCAGAGGAGCGAGAGGAAAAATTATGTAAAAGAACATAAGCAAACAAACACACAAAATAGAAGTACACACAAAGTACATAAAATGCAAGGTAAAAAAAATACCCAACAAGAGAAAGAAAAGAATGAAAGGAAAATAAAAAGTGGAGAGATATATTGACTCCAAGAGTAACACTTTAAGTTACTCTAAATCATATCCTTCCATTTAGTTTTAATCTAATGATGATAGTTGATTGTTTTAATTTAAGTAATTTGAAGTTTAGTCAAAAGGTAAGTAAAATCTGACCAACACTTAATTGATTTCTAATTATATGTATTATACTCACATATTTAAATACTTTCTTATAGTGCTTTTCTGAGGGGATCGGACTTCCTTATACCGTTTTCTTTCTTCTCCTTGGGTGTCTCACAATCTTAGCAAAACGACTTACATGTCATGATTCAAAATATCTTTGAAGAGTGGCAAAACACCAAATACACAATGTAACATTATAAGAAAATACAATATTTTAAAAAATAGAAAGAAAATAAAACTTTAAAAGAAAACATTTTAGGCATTCCTTAGTTTTAGAAAGAAAACGAATGATAAATTTTTGATTTTTTTTTTTGAAGAAGTTAAATAAGCTCATCCAAATTGGTACTGGTGAGAATTAAACATGAGACTTTGACGAAGAACACACTCTAAGATCTCAAAACAACAACACCAAACCAACACAAATGGGTTTCAAAAAATTTTAAAATATGAATGAGCTAAATACAATAAGTCAAACTTCCAAAGCTGCGCTCAATAAAAATAGATCTAACTCTAATATCAATTGAAGGTACGGTAAACACAACAAATGAGGGTTAGAATTATGTCGACCGTTGAAAGGTACTTGTTTTAAACTAGAATTAATCCACTAAACTAGGTATCATTTTCTTTATGCCTCCAAGCATTGTGAATATTCATACTTTGCTTTTCAAGGCCTTCTTCACTAGAAACCTTCTAGTCTTCCCAACTACTACATGAAAATGCCTGTTGAGGACCCCACATGTTTACATGTCTCTTCAAAATATACTTTTTTCACAAAGTTAAGCTAGGATTTTCACTTGCATAGAGAAGATATTACAATTTAAATCCTATATAAATCAAGTGTGTAACAACATCTTGATTGATATACATCAGGATCTACTATCTCTCAACAAAGAGGATTTACATTTTGATTTAATCATGTATTCTCAGCTTTAAAGTACATTATTGAAGCAGCAAATGCTATAGTGAAGCAATCGTATGGTACAACAGACAGACAGACAAAAGATTAATGAAACTACAAGGAAAGAGGCATCAAGTTTAAATCATTCAAGAGAAAAGTGCTAAAGATACCAATCGTCTGGTTTCAGCACAAGACAAAATCGAGTGATTAACCAAAGTAGAATGTTTATTCTTCTTCAAGTACAAACGCTACTACCAATTTTATTGTTCATCTCTTAATCTCTCTGAACACTCAATGTAAACAATTTGTAAAGTGAACTGGTGTTATGAACTCTAAGATCTATGACATTTGCACTTTCAAATGATTATACATTTCACCAATTATTTACATGGTTCCAACAGATCTCTTCTCAACAGATACATCCCTAATACTTTGTAAGTATCAACTTCATTCAAAATGATTAAGTTGGCAAAATTCAAAGGATCTTAGGGTCCTAAGGAACATCCACTGATCCACAAAGGTGGGACATTCAATGAAATTTAGATCTGTGAGACAATATCAATGACAACTAATAACCAAAATAACTACAAGCAATAACAATAGATCTAGATTTAATCTAACAATCAAGTGTAAATCAAAACCACAATCAAACCAAAGAATAAGAAAGATAAAGAGCGTAGAGAAAAGAGAATAACACCAAAGAATTATTTACTCAGTTCGGTCAAAAACTGACTTACTATGGGGGAGAGAGATCTCTCCACTTCACTATCAATGAGTTCTTTTCAAAGAGATACAAAAAGGCTATAAGAAATTAGCTTCAACAAGCTCTCCAAGAACAAACTTAATTTCTATCTTTTCTCAATCCATTCCATGAACAAAACACTTAATGATATTCACACACCCAAGGTGTTTCCTAATTGTTTCCCATTTTTAGAATCTAGCCCCCAAAAGTCACTAAACCTTGGCCTTTTATTTCCTACAGATCTTCACATTTGGTTTCCCAAGATTTACCCCAAGTTGCTCACAAATGACTCTCTACTAATTTATGTGTTTCTTAACCCCATAAATTTTTTCCTAAAAGGCACCAACCCTTTCTCAAGATCCTCATTTTTAAGTTCTCCAAGATCACATTTGGAACCTTTGGATCTCACCTAAAGACCCTTAACTCTTACCTTCTAAGTTCCCTAAAATTTCTCTCCTTTGGTTTTCATGAGATTCTCAATCTCTCTCAACAAATGGGTCAAAAAGTGCTTAAATAGTGTTTCAAATTTTGTCCAATTGTGCCACAATTTCGTTGAAGTACTAGTATAGTACTACACTCTATCCGTTAATCGAGCCACGATGACATGCCCTCATGCCACGATAAAACCAGTGACTCGCTCTAAACTTTGTAACACAAATCATGTCACGATCTCCAAACAACGTGCCATGATTTCCCTGAAACTTCAACATCAAATTTTGAGTTAAAACTCAACAATTTTGAAATGAAAGTAACTACATTATTAAGATGACTACTAATAGGAAGTGTCCATAGTTCACATGTTATGATCATACACTCATAGAAAAGTAGCATCTTTAGAAGAGAAAATCTAAGAGAGAGATAGAAAGAGCAAAGAAAAATTCATGTTCAATATTCATAGAATATGTTGAAGACAAATTTGGCAAGTGCACCAAATAATAAAGTAATAAGTTATTGTCTTTACATGAATTGTTTTTCAAATAGGAAATCTACTAAACTTTTAGATAAAAAGCAGTAAAGGTTTATGGTTTTTGCTAGTTTCAATTGTTTGCACAATGAGAGTAGTAGTTTGATTGCAAAAAATAAAAGGGTTTAATTCAGATGTTTAGCGGCAATTAGGATTATTCAAATCCCTTCTATCTTCTTTGTTGGATTAACACAAGGTTCCTATTGATTATGACATAAGTAATATATAAAATATGGAATTGCTTATGGTAATAATGCCTGGATGAGGGCGGTACAAAGCAAGTTCTCAAGAATGAATCATAATGTAACAATCATACTTAAAATCCCTAAGTGATTAAAGATGATTAAGCAAAGTTCATATTATTTTTCTTTGGATTAAGGCAATGTTGTCTTTCTAATACCTTAACCTAATGAGCATACATAGATATCTAGGGTTGTTAGAACTTGGGTCTAAATGCATTATAGTGTTCGGAACAATTGAAATTAAATAAGAATTAAATCATAACTGAATAAATAAATTGCATTAATTTGATTAAACAAATAAATAGAGGTTAATCTTAGAACCCTAATCATTGAGTACTCAGTTATTCATGATAACAAAAAACATAAACAAGAAAGAATTGCAAAACATACACTAGAGACAAAAGAGAGAATGAGAACTCCTCGTGATACTCCTTCATGCTTGCTACCATCTTGCACTACTAAGTTTCTGAATAAATAATAGTGTGCGCAAAGCTCTTTATTTATAGGCATGTTTCCACCTTGGTTTTCCTTGGGTTTCGGGGCTTTTTCCACCAGTACATATTAAAAAACAAGCAAAACACAAAAATTACACGGAACATGTGACAGAGCGCATGTTGGGGGGCATGGCCAGCCAGAACACTCCAATCAGGAAGTTCCATGTGTATGTGGTGCATAAGGCATTTCATGGGACACATGGCCCACTCAAAGGTGAAAAAAAAGGTTGTTTTCTTCGTTATTGGAATGTTATTCGTCCATGCTATGATCTTGGGACTTTGGACATAATTCTCCCAATTTTTATTGTCTTAAAAAACCTTCTGGAACTCCATTTGTCTTTATTCTCTTGTCTCCATAACTCCATGAGATGTCTTGATTAGCCGAATTACATGATTTATCAATAAAAGACTCAAAACACATGGTGTTGTCAATTTTGGGTGAAAATAGAATTACAATGACTCAAATGAAAACAATACAAAATATCACTTAAACCATAAATGAATAATAGTGTATGCAAGGCTCACTATTTTAGGCATGTTTTCACAAGGGTTTGCCTTGGGTTTCGGGGCTTTTTCTAGTTATCCATCTTGAAAAACAAGCCAAATGCAAAAATTACCCAGAACCATCTGTTATGGTGCATGCTGGGGCGCATGGACCAGCCAGAACATTGTCGTCAGGCAGTGCCATGCCCCTGGGTGCATGAGGCATTTCTTGGGGGCACATGGTCCAGTCAAAGGTGCGGAAAATTCCATATTTGTTCGTTCATTTTGTGTTCTTCCATGCTATGATCTTGGGACAAAATTTTCCGTACTTGTATTGTCTGCAAAATCCTTCTTGAGCTCTACTGATCGTCATTATCTTGCCTCCATAAATCCATGAGAAGTCTTGATTTTTCGAATTACACGATTTATCAATAAAAAGACTTACAAACCCTATATAGATGTCGGTTTTGGAAGAGAATAGAATTTCAATGACTCAAGTGAAAAAAAAATACAAAATATTCCTTAAACCATGAGCAACTCCTCTAAAATAACCTCAACTACCAAATAAATAACTCAAAAACATAGATAAAATATCATCAAACATGTTGCCATGTCATTGGTAAAAATATTTTTAATCGCTCACGAAAAAACATCAATTAGAAGTCAGTTTCACAAAGAAAGAAAAAAATGCAGTGATGACTTTGCTATGGTACAAAGGTTGAAAAAGCTAATTATAAAAGAATGTATTATAATGATTATAAGGCTGTTTACGTTAGTTATGCTAAATAGACATTTAATTATAATTATAATAATTCAAATTTTAGGGGGTGCCTTTTACAACTCCTTAAGCACTAAAAAAATGTAATTGTTTTATTACGACATGCACTTTACACACTATAAAGTGCTCAACTCATATTTTATTTGTGACTTGCAAAAATAGAAAAAATATGGCTGGCACTTTTAAGCTTGTGTATGTTATGATATTCTTTATTTCCCTGTGTCATGTTGCAGGGAACTTTGAAGGTAAGCTATTTTTATACTTTTAAAATTTCCTTCTTTGCTTTGTTGTTCGTACAAAATATTTTATGTTTTATTGATGTTATTTTATTATCTTTGTTCATTACAGATATTAGTATCGAATGCATGTTCAGTTTTGATTGTCCACAAATTAAATCAAATATATTTAAGTTTAAGTGCATTGGAGACCGATGTAAAATTGAGTTCATTTACCAGCGAAAAAAATATGAAATATAACTGATACTGTGTCATCCTTAAAAAAAAAAAAAAAAACTGATACTTGAATATTCCATAGGTGCCATTTATATATCGTTCTCTCTCCCAATATATTGTATTTTTTTTATTTCTTTTTATTTTCAGAATTTTATGGACATTGGAATTATACTTTGTACTCTTACACCTGGATAATGAATTGAAATAAGACATTAAATAAGACACTAAATTTTATGGACATTGCTAAATATGATTAGATTTTATATTTCTTCTCCCTTAATTTTGTATGTATCGCCATGGCCTCCAATTTAGGCATTTCATAGTTTCTTTTCAACTACATCACCTATTGAGATACCTTTAATAATTAAGTTGAAAAGAAAAAAAAAATATTCTTTCTGTTCTTTTTTAAGTGGTGTTTGATTACGGATTTTTTTTTTCTATTTAACCGTCGTTTTGATAGTTTAAATGTATGATTTGTCAATTATACATTTTCTCATTACTTTTTTTTAATAAAATTAATTAACGTTGTCTATTCGGAAAACTCAAGTTTTTTTTTTGTTATCTTCAAAATTAAACAAAATTTTGTTACATATAATAATGGTTTCATCAAGAGTTGAAATTTTATAAATTAGATGAGTAACATTGTTAAAAAATTTAAATGTAAAATAAAAGAACAATTCTGATGAAAAAAGTAAAACACTTCATAAATGTTCAAAATAAAGAAATAGTAGAAGACTCATTGGATCAAAATGAGAAGAGGGAGAGTAACTAACAATTGTTTGTGATGAGAAAAATATAACACACTAAATTTACTAGAAACATAAAATATTTGTAAAAAAATATACTAAAACGAAGGTATAATAAAAAAAGTTCAAAAAATACATTTTTTTAATTTAATCTAAAACGATGCTTAAAAAGGAACGGAAGAAATACTATTTAAGTGATATTATACATCACGAGAAAATTTCTCTAGAATGCGTCACGAAAGCCAACTGCAATGGTAACAAAAAATAAAGCCCCACCAACCATACATATTGCAGTTACAAAAAAGTAAGGAATTAGCTTTTACATGTGTCGTGAAGGTTTCGTGAAGATGTTTTCATTATAAAGAGCATTTTCGTAAGTTTCAGGAAAATGTTTAGGACACAAGTTAAGAAACGAAAATTAAATATAAAATCTTGAAAATTGTATTCTTAATTTTGGGAGCTTTAAATTTTATCTTTTTAGCTTGTATTTATTGATTTATTATTCCTTTCTTAGGTTGTTAACTTGTGCCCTAAGAACACATTATTTTTTTTTAAAAAAAAAAAAAAAACTTGTGCGATAAGGACACAATTAGCATGATTCATAGTTTTATGTCATACTGTTGGAAATCTTATTACTTTTCAAACAATTCTATTTATATTTCTTTTAATGGAGAAACCAACTGTTAATTTCTTTCTCGTAAGAAAAATTATTGGTTCTCATGATTATAAAAGGATTATTTAGAAGATATTATAGATAGAACTCTTTCATCCAACTTATGGAGCCTTATTGAAAAGGGTTTTGGCGTTGGATCTAATTTTGGAAGGGTTCCGAGATTTGGCCCTGACGTTATTGGAAATGTTGGAGTTGTAATTTAGGGTTATCTTCATCCATATCAACTTTGGAGCCATTGGAGCCAATTCTTGAGGATTTGAAGCGAGAAAAGTGTGTACTATAATGAGTTGATCCAAATAAGCTTTCTTTGCTACTGTCATTGCCTTGTATTTTCCTCTCTTATAACTTTTGTTTCTCTATTTAATATTGATTTAATGAACTCCTTCATGATTCATCATATTTCCATTTTGTTTTCTAAGCTATTTATGAGCTCAATCTTTATGTAGTTAAAGGTTATAATGAGGTTGTAATTTAAGTTTGCATTTTAGTATGTTGCAGTGTATTTAGCTCCACTTAAACAAATTGTTTTAACTATAATCTCCAAAACTTATTTTGGCCGCTTAAGGTTTATTGCTAGTCTTTTGAGCTCGTAGGAGGATAAATATGGAAAATGATTTGTTTAATGTGGATTAAGTCATTATGCTCGAAAGAGATAATGATGTTAAATATCTAGAAATAGATTTCGAGTCATATGGAAGCTTCGATCGACTCTTGTTGCATGGTTTGATTTGATGAATGACCTCAAATCGTACTAGAATGATATAGCAATAGCATGCTAGCTAGAGCATGCAAACAGATTTATAGCCAAGTTATATATTTAGCTACCCTTTGTTATTTGAACTTTAAACCAACTCTAACTTGCACCAATGAAAATTGTTGTATACACATGTTGTTTGGCTGAGAAACACATGTAAAAGATGAAAATATTTCTCGGTAGTTAAGTTTCGAGGAAAATAGAACCGGCTGCAGTTAACTCGGGTGCAGTTAACTACCGAAGAAAACTTCGGCAGTTAACTGCTGAGGTTTTCCTCAGCACTTAACTGCCGATGCGTCCTGAAGCCCTAAAATGGGAGAAGTTGTTGTTGATACACAACCTGTTAAAGGTTTTAGGCATATTATTTCAATGCTGAATAAAAAACTAAGCAGCCTTTGAACCAACATTGACATTAGTAAATTATCAAGATTGATGCGACAAGTAAACGGAAATTACCAACATCCGTTATATTTAAAATACGATAATATGTCATCAAAATACAAACAAACTAAAAAATATCATGAAAATACAACGGAACGAACAAATGTCATGAAAATATACACTAGGTCATAAAAATCTATCCTAAACATAAAATACTACTACTCCTGGTCATGCTGATGTTGTTGTTGCCTCCTCCTCGGCCTCTGGCCTCGCCTCCTAGTCATGATCGACGCGATCTGCTCCCTAACATTTTGCAAGGCCGCATACAATTGCTGAGGGGTCATGCTCATCACCTCCTGACCTAAATACTCATCAGCATGGGCAACAGTGTCATAGCTATCAGGCAAGCTTCTCGCCTCGTACCGCTCCCACTGTTGTGCAATGATCTGCTCCTCATTTGCTGGCCTCGGAAGATCTCCTGGAGGAGGTGGCAAAATATGAGGGTGAGATACACTACTATACCATAGTACATAGCCATCCGCCATACGCCATGGCTGCTCTCTTGCCGGCTCACCCCAATCGGGCTCCTTAAGCGTGCAAGTGTTGAAGTCAATGAATGCGTGCACAATCTGAGGCGGTCGCAGCTCTACAACATCCGTCAGATGTCCAGGGACCCTCTGGACGTATCTGTACTGCCGCAAAACCCTCTCGGGCAAGTGAAGGTACACCCTACGAACACCGTACATAATCCAGCCTAAATACCAGAAAACCTCCTCAAAACCCTAGATCTCCCTGTGCTCTTCGTACGGCCTCCAGCGTACGTCATCAAACTGAATACGATCAAGCAATGACCGATACGTCACCCCTTCTCCATGGCCCTTCATTAACTTCCACCTCGCCGCAACCGGATAGTTTTCAATATAGTCGATGTTTGGATCAACGCTGTAAAAGTCAGGAAAATGCGCCAAAAACCATGTCTGCACAAACCAAACAAATCACATTTATAAATTATTACGCACGGAAAATATAACAATAAAAATAAAATTTAAGGTTCACATTTATAAGTTTCTTATAGTGAGCAATGTCACGCTTCCCCCAAGAGCTCTGTCTTCAGGCAAACAGGCCTCAGCTAACTCGCCGTGCAGGTATGCCAGTGTCATCCCTCCCAAGGAATAATTACGCATCCCCGCGTAGCCGTCCTCCATGGTCGTCATATAGACCAACTCGATGTGTTTGTTGCTTCTATCACCAAACAACAAGCATCCTACAAGATATAGAAGATAACACTTCAGACAAAATATCCTAACCCTCTCCAGCTCCTCTGCCTCCCCTGGATCCTCTGGATCCGCCAATCTGTTAGCCCTATCAAGGTACCTCGTATATAACTCCCTCAACTTCGGATAACTAATGTACCCACCATACTCTGTAGCACAAATTTTCTCTGCCTCCTCCTGCGACACACCTAAGTGCCACTCCATCATGTCTCAACATCCCCATGGCTCAACATTCGCCCTTCAATCTGAAGATGCATAAGACATTCGACATCATCCAAAGTCACAGTCATCTCCCCCAAGGGCATGTGAAAAGTGTTGGTCTCGAGATGCCACCTCTCGCATAATGTTATCAGCAAAGTATGAGGCACAATGGCATAGCCCAGATAAAAAAAATCATGTAACCCGCTCTCCCTAAGCTTCCCCCAAAACCAGTCAACATTCTCGTTTGGACGTCGTAGACTCAAATTTTTAGCCTCATGATTAATGGGTTTTACAATCCGCACTTTACGAACCTGAAATAATAAAAAATAAATAAACATTCAATATAAACAATGTAAAAAACTTAAACAACGTAAACATTTAACTAAACAAAATAAAACTTAACACATGCAAAAATAAAAATCACAAATTTAAATTGCCGCACGTATTTGTATTTTAAGACATAACACATTTAAAACTTAAAAAAACACTCAACAAAATTAGTACATTTAAATTGGCAAGCACATATTTTTAATTTAAGACATAGCACATGTAAAATGATGTAGCATATTTACGTATATCAAAAGTAAGTATTTATGTATCGTCTCCTCAGGGACTAGTGCGACATCATGGATTGTTCGACATCGATTATCATTTTAAGTTGATAAAGTAATTTGTTTGTTTG
>Ga0315915_1004862_pt1 | contig 16840 bp, 12 predicted proteins | sample MpolbnodulesMG_FD_207738 | JGI IMG/M metagenome (GOLD analysis project Ga0315915, IMG submission 207738) | Medicago polymorpha root nodule microbial communities from Los Angeles, California, United States - branched nodules | ecosystem: Host-associated > Plants > Roots > Nodule | place: USA...
AGCGTTGAACAAACATTATTATCTGAGTTCATTTTACGGAATGCACCGGGTGGAGTAACCTCAGCCACATTCCACTGCTGACCGGCTAAATTCCCTATCTGAGGGCTAGAACCGGACTCCCTGGTTGCAAAGGTTCCCTATCTGAGGGTTGGCCTATCCAGACATAGTTTAGAGCTTATCTGAAGCCACAATGTATCTTATTATAATTATCTGAACATAATCTTGTAACATATATCTGATATGTTTACTATCATAAGAATATCTGATTCACTGGCTAAGTCTATTTCTACATAGAAGCTTATACTAATTCTCGGCGATCTACGTCGAGGCTCTATTGTTTACCCAATACCTAAAGCATGCGTAAAGGGGTTTAACCTATACATGCTTGCTCATTTACCACGGGTCCGTGATCTACCCGATTAGTGGTAAACTACTTACTTGATCATTCATGCTCATGCGTGAAGAGGCTACACTAATCACTTCACGTCTTCACATACTTAGTATTCTTTCTAGAATTCTAGTTCTCGACAATCTAGTCGAGGCTCTATGTTTATCCCCATTCTTAGGATGAACTTCTACCCAGACGGGTTACATATCATAACACTCTTGTGTACCATTCGTTATCGCACAATGTTAATGATTACCATGTCTTCATTTTGTTTAAAACCTTGTTTAGAAATGTACTTTAGACACATAGAATTGAGGGGTTCGTAATTCAATAAAAGTTTGCAAGAAACGGGCCTCGAACGACATTTCTGGACCACAAGGAAATTTCTCAAAAATGTCGTAATGAGGCTGTAGGCTTAAGCGAACGCGTGAGCGAACGGGTAAGCGAACAGGACTTTCCTCTCGACGTTTTGTACGCTTAAGCGAACAGTCATCAGTCCAGAAGTGCAGAAATCGTATTTTTGGTATAAAAACCTCAATTCCAAGCACCCTAAGGTACCCATTACATCCAGAAACATATATAAACAGTGTAGATCCATTTCATGGTAGCAATTAACAATATTGATCATGAATGGTACAAAGGGGTTTTCTAACCTAATCTCATAATCATAAAAACTAGAATAAGTATTTGTCTCACACAATCAAACACATAAACCCAAGGGTGGGAGCTAACTAAAGAACTCACTTGATTTGCAGCATTGCTCAAGCTTCAGTTCCAATTCTAACTCTAGCCATAAAGCCCTAGCTCTTGATGCATGCATGATTCTTAGCTCATCCAACCAAACCAAGCTTTAATCCATCCTTCTATTTATTTCTTGTTCTTGAGGCTTCTATGATTCTTGCTTAATCACTAAAAGCATGCATTTGGAAGCTTGATGGAAGAAGATTGAGGGAAGAGGCACCATCCTAGAGAGAAGGAGGAGAGAATTTCTTAGTCACAAACCTAGAGAGAGAAAGAGCATGACTAAATGAAATGTTTGTGACCTCCAACACTTATATACTCCTCATGTGCAATTACCAAAATGCCCTTCGTCTTAATCGTGTTTACACCGACACTAATGATTAACTCGTGTTCAACTAGCACCGCATCGTAAACCATTCCTTACCGTAGTGAGTCTCATGAACATTGCTCTCTGGCGCACCTCTGACTGATATAATTCCGATGCTGACGAGCGGGATATTACAATTACTCTTTTAAAAAATTTCAACATCACAGTGGAAGCCCTTAAAAGAGGTGTTTTCTACTACAAAGAGAGGATGTACCTCTAACGTGGACTAAAAGGTGGAATAAATTCGGTTATTTTTCTTTCCCTTGTCCATTTAATTTCAACAATTTACTTTGATGTATGATGCTTATTGATTAGATTAGTTACCATATGATTGTAATTGATTATTCAGGATAAACCTAATCTCAACTGATTATTTATTGATATCAATATACACTCAATTCCATCACATTACATCTTGCAAATTAACTTGTCAATGATCTTTTTCATATATAAAAGTGTTAATCTTTTGTGTAGTGATTTTTTGTTTCACATTAGGTTTGGTTTGAAATCTTACTTACTAAAGCTTGTCTGGTCAAGCTAACCCTAACCCTAAATTTAACCTAGCAATTTCCCTCCCATTTTAATGCATTTATTTTCAGGTTTGACCTCCTCACCCTTTTAACACGCAATAAATTCATTTCATTTCATAATATTTGGCAATTTCTCAGGTTTGACCGTGTTGTTGTTTGGCAATTCATTTCATTTAATTTCATTCATTAAATAATTTAAGGCAATTCATTTTAAATTTGAGAGCATTTCCTAATCAGCCGATTTGAATTTATTCTATTGCATTTAATTCACGGCAATTCATTTCAAGTTTGAGAGCATTTCCTAATTAGCCGATCTGAATTTATTCCTAGCATTAAATGCTCCTACCATTGTCACGTTTGACCTTCTCATACCATTGTCACACATTAAATGATCCTAATATCTTATTCTAATCATCATCCACTCATTTGAAATTCAAAATTTCCCTCCTTATTTAAAAGCAATTGTTAGACCTTCTCATTTAAAAATATTTAAATGTTCATAAACTCTTATCTTAATCACCATCCTTTCATTTGAAATTCAAAAATTCCCTCATATCGTTATTCGTAATATCATCTTACTTTCTCATTTAAAAGCAATTGTGACTGTTAAAACAACATTAAAGCAATTTTGAATTACGATTTCTCTCCCTCCTATTTTCAAATCTTTTTAATGAAAATAAATATGTGTTTTAATTGTCCGTTGGAATATACAGTCTCGATATAAATATGTACTAATGACATTCAAACCGTTTTTGGAAGTTATATAACAAAATAATTAATTAGCATTGGAAATAGACATGCACATTAAGTATCATTATTAGTGATGAATTCCTATGAGGAACACGAAAGGATTGAGCTTAATGGAAAATTGACTTATTTCAAGTACTATATATACACACGCTAAGATTTGTTTTGCCATAACAACAAAGATATCGCCCTTTACATAAGAGGTAGCCATGATGGACACCCAATCTGTCATAAATGACACAAAATTCCCCATTCACTGTCAAAGAGGTTTTTTTTCCTCAAAAGATGTTATCTTTATCTGCATTTTCATTTTCATATGAGTTGAGGTTTTGCTATCCGTTTCTGATATCTTTCTTATGATTTGGGCTTTTATAGATATGGCTTTATGGGAATATGAACCAACATATCCAACTTATATTCATCTCTTGAGGCTTAAATGACGTACCTATCACGTATAGTGTCATCCAAAAGAGATATGTTTGATAACATACCTGATTTTGTAAAGCCAATGTTTGTCATATTTGCTATCATTTGTTCATGTATGTAGCATTTGTAAGAGAAAAAAATGTTATAAATAAATCATTCCTATTAATATTGTAAGATAGATACAAAATTTGTTTGAGTTTTATGTATGATTGCTTTTAAATGTTTACACTTTTAAGTTGTAGTATCATGTTATGTTGCAACTTATGAGTTTTTGAAAAGGACTTGCAATCGTTGATTTTTTTTTTAAATCTTTTCTTTTGTGTTGCTTGAGGAATTGCTTTACTTCTTTTATCTTATTTTTGATTTGCTGGATTATCTACACTTTAGTGAGTTTACCTTAAAGGGTTTGATATACCTTTTTGTTGTTTGATTGATTTTTCATTTTTGTTCCCTGTTGGTTCTCGAAACAAAATTGTTTATATAATTTTATGTGCAACATTGCACATGTTAAAATAACTAAAAGTAACCCAAAAAAATTTGAAAAAAATATATTTTTTATCAAAAAATTATATATTTAATATAAAATGTACGTTTCAATACAAACTTACTATTTTGTTTTAAAAAAATACAAATTTATTATTTTAAACTTAATATGTGCAAATTTGCACATGATGGAAACAATCATCTAATAATCACATTTGTGTTTTCTAATAGACACATACATGAGACATGTCAAATATAACTTATTTTGATCATTAAAACAGTCGATAGGACCCGTGCGTCGCACGGGTCGAAAGTCTAGTAGTCATAGGTTTTGTGCATTGTAAAGTGTATTAAATTTAGGTTGATTACACTAAATTTCATAGTTGAATATCTTATTCAAATTTAATTGTTGTTTCCACATTTTATAACTCTTATCATTAGTATGTTGTGCACGAATTCGAATAGTCATAAGTTTTTAAAAGTGAATTTCAAAACCACACTTTTGTAACCCTTTTAATCTAAAAAAGATATTCACACCCCTCTAGCTTCCTCTTGTTACGGTCATTATTGTGACACTATTAATATTGCAAACATTCTTTGTATAAAAGTTATTTGACCCAAATGGTTTGCCTTTATTATTGTGTGTATGTATTATTTGTCATAAGGTACATATATTTGACTAAATAGATGAATATCAACATGTAGTTATGAGAATTTGTAACACGCCTTGTAATTAATGATGATTATTTAACTTTTAACCTAAGTTTTAACCCTTATTCTTCATATTTTTTGAAATGGTGCACAACTTCACATGGTAACAAGCATTTATATCACAAATTGTAATTAAGGTCGATTCTTTAACTTCCAAACAAATGTCAACCTTAATTCTTCGTTGTGCATTTATTACCCAATTAAAAAAAACGTTTCCAATGACATATTAACGACATTCAACATGGATTTTAATGGTACTAATGACTTGTTGGGGAAAAAATTTGAATTCCAAATGTATTGAATGGATGATATCACATTTAACATGCATGTTAAGGACAGTAATGACATGTTTGGGGGGGGAATTTAAATTTTAAGTACATTAGTTGACTTTATAATGTCCTAATATGTAGAGATACAATAAATTATTAATATAAAGGTTCTTTCGGGGGGGATTTAAATTTGAATTCTAAGTACATTAATTGACTTTATAACGTCCTAATATGTAGAGATACAATAAATTATTATTATTGCTTGATTATATAAAGGTCCCCCCGTTGTACTCGAATTGCTTGAAATGATACAAATCAATACATAGTAATGATAATTTATATCATACCATGTGATTAAGGATGATTCTTTAACTTCTAAGCAAATTTGAAACCTAATTCATCGAAGATAATTAATTACACGTTTAAAAAAGATGTTTCCAATGACACATTAACTGCATTAAACATCAATATTAATGATACTAAACATGATATGGGAAATTTGAATGAATGTTTTTTTAAGCTAAACTAATACACCCAAATTGACACCGGTGAAAATCGAACCTGAGACCATGAGGAGGAGCACATTCCAAGGTCACAAGTCAACACCATCAGACAAGCCCAAATGGGTTTTTGAATTCAAAATTCAAATGCATTGGAGGGATGGTATTTCATTAAAAATGAATGTTAATAACACTATTCACATGTTGGGGGGAAATTGAAATTTGAATTTCAAATATATTAGTTGACTTCATAACTTCCTAAACAATAGAGATACATTAAATGATTCTCCTTGACTTCATTTGTAAAGTTTTTGATTGTTTTTCTCAAATTGCTCGAAATGATGCAGATAATCATATAATATGAAGTTTTTTCTTATAATATGATGCATATTATGACATGGTATGTTCTGTTGAAAGAAGAAATCATAGGGTGCAAAGATATCAATAAATATATGTGCAATATTAATATCTCTTGACCAAAATTTTAAATGGTAAAACAAACTCTTTAGTTTTATACAAAATACTACTCACATTAAGTACACAATTCAAAAGTGTATACCCCATAAACCCTTTAATTGCTTTCTTAATTTGATGCACTTTCCAAAATTTTCATAAATTGACATACCATTTATATAGACAAATTTAACTAAACATGAATCTTAACTGGACTAATGACATGTACAGAGAATTTTGAATTGATTGTCATTTATATTCACAGTATTTTCAATAATTGATTGTTTTAATTGAATTTTACACAACTTTATTTGTCATTTATATTCACAGTATTTTCTTATGAAATAGTTACCCATAGTTATAAAATATGATCGAAATATTATGCGTGTAAAGCTATTTTAAACAATTGATATGGTGATGACCGGTGGAATATATGTGTAAAACAATTCTATATTATCTATTTTTTAAGGAACTCTATATTATCATTTTGCATACAAATTATATTATATTTTTATTTTTACTCTGCTTATAATAGTTTTTGTTTAGACGACCTTAAAAATGATCTGTTAAAAAACTCATAATAAAATATATCATTTACCAATGTTTTGAAATTAACAATTTATTTTGTTAGTAATTGTAAAACATAATAAAATATATCAATTACCAATGTTTTGAAATTAACAATTTATTTTGTTCGTAATTGTAAAACATAATAAAATATATCAATTACCAATGTTTTGAAAGTATACAAATTAACAATTTATTTTGTTAGTAATTGTAAAATATTAACAATTCAATAATTAAAATTGATTTTTAGTTTATAAAAAATGATTTTTCTAGAAGTATAATATAATATATTACTCTAATGTTTCGAAAAAAATCCATTTATATAAAAAGTAAACACTTAATAATAAGAGTTAGTAAAATTATGCATAAAATTTATAAATTGGTATTTAGAAACACATTACAAAATGCATATTTGTGTGACCCAAATAGGAAACATGTTTTTCGTAAGTACTTTTTTCGCTGAATCATGAGCAATGGAAAACATCAGGAGGGGACAAGACATCCCAACTAGGTTGACAGCCTAAAATCACCTCCATCCTCTATCAACATGTTCCAAAAATTTATTAAAAAAAAAGGAAAAACTATACAAGTCTGGGGACCGAACCTGAATCCGCAAAAGAAAGCAAAAAAACCAATAAAAGTCGGAGACCAAAGGAAAACAGTAACTACGGAGCCTACCCGGTTTCTAGAAAACCCTGGGTAATAAAAGCGGGTAAAACATCCCACCAAGAAAAATTTGTGACATCATGCCAATGGTTAGCCAACTTATTAGCACAAATGTTACCCTCACAATAGATATGGGAAGACAAGATCGAGATACCAACATTCATACAATTGTGCCACCAATTGAGCAAAGCAAAAGGACCCAAACAAGCGTTTCGGAAAACCCACAAAGCACATTGGGAATTAATAAACTTAATTCTTAATTCTTAAAAAAACTAAATTATGTGCCCAATGACTCATATATCTGTTTGAGATTGAGAGAGTGTAACACTGAATGTACGTTTCTTCAATCATGTATGCTTTTGACATATGACCAAAGTCAATGAAAAAAGCAAGTGGTTTTTTTTACCTAGAGAAGAACACATGAAAACAATCGTTGAAAATATGATGACAAAATATATAAAAGAAAAATAAATCATTTTATTTTGTTAAAAAAAGGGTCACAGATTTATTTTCAGAAAATATAGTTTACACAATTTAATATTTAAATCACAACAAAATTAAGTAAATTGGATATTTACTTATGATTTATATATATATATATATAATAATAATAATAATAATAATAATAATAATAATAATAATAATAAAACAAATAAAATAATGTCACAAAGAAGTTTAGCTTTAATAATTGTTGTTGAAAATATTGATCCCCTTTCTATATTATTTTAATTAAAAATGTTCTTTTTTCAGTATAAATAGTCACTCTCTTCGTTTCATTAGGTGTTCCATTTGAGTTTTACACGGTTATTAAATAAATGATTTATAGTGTTGACTTCAATGGTAAAATCTGTATCATTTACTAAAACACCCTTATCAATTATAGTTAGTGGAATAATTATAGATGATTGAAATGCTATATATAAGGGTATGTTAATGGAAAAAGAATAATAAATATTGTTTTTGTATTATGAAAGGGCCAATAATTTGAGACAAAGAAAATTAAGAAAGAAGACGCCTAGTTTGAGACAAAGGATGTATTAATTATATTTTCAACTTGGTTATGTCTCATCATCAAATTACGTGCCCCTCAACTCTCTCTCTCTCTCTCTCTCTCTCTCTCTCTCTCTCTCTCTCCCTCTCTCTCAAAATTTCTTAACCCTCTTTTTTTGGTACATCCAAAAAGTCAAAGCCATTATTTTTTGCGCATGCCGTTACATGATCTCCCTGAAGTTTATACACTTTATATCCCTTTACATATATTAAGCAAAAACATAAGCACTTCGAACCAATTTTCTTCAATTGTGAAAAATAACCAAAAATCTATACCCTCTTCTCCAATGTACATTGACGATTGGGATCTCTTTTCCTTTGAGAGTAGCAACAAAGCTACAACTTTTACTAACCCTGCCTCTTTTTCTGAAACCCCATCTCTATCTGAAACACCAACCACCATCACCACCAGCTCCACCACCAATAACATCATATCTCCTCAAAATATCCCACCATTTTACTTTGATGGTTTTAGCTTTACCCAAGACAATAACCATGTTCCTTTTTCCCCACTTCAACAAAATGATTTCGTAGATCTAGACAAATTGAAAATCAATTTCAATCCCACCACCTCTCTCTGTGCCCCTATCCCAAGTACCACCACTATCCCAACCCTCATTACAACCACCACTTCATCCCCAATCACTATTATCCAAACCCCTTCAACCACCACTGTTCCTGGCCACATAACATTGGGTACAATTACTAACACTAGTGCTCATAGTTTCAGTAAAAGATCCACCTTTTTTGATTGTCCAACACTTATCGAACAACAACAGGTGCAATCACATGGGTACGAGCTAGATAAATTTATACTCAATAAAAATCCTGTTAACCCCACCCATACCAATAATTTCAATACTCCAACCCTCACTACTCCCTCCACCCCTACTAGAATTACCCCCATGACCACTACCAACGCCTTCGCTAACCCCACAACAACTTTTTTCACTCCGACCACCACTGCCCCTATTAGCCCTAGCACCACCACCAACTTGACTAACATTATCACTAGTGTTCATGGAACCAGTCAATATCCTACTATTTCAGATTATGAAATACTCATCAAACAACAACAAATTCAACCAAACAATAACAATCAAGTGTTTGATCATGCATACAACTATTCATTTGTTCCACAACAACCCTTAAGAAAGCCTAATCAATCACCAATTCATTTACCCAACATCAGATCTAGAATTTTACCTAATACAAATTCAGAAAAAGCAAAACATAATTCAAGAATCAGGTAAATCATTTATTCTTTTTATTTAAATTATTTTTATTATAAATCAATCTTAATGCATTTTAATAATCGAAACATTTAAATGATTTATCTTTCTTATCTTATAGAAAAATTAACAACAAGGTAACATTGGAATGCCATGTGAGAACAAATAAGCTTTCAGAAGATTGGTGGTTATGGACAAAATATGGACAAAAAAACATTAGCGGGTCCCCACATCCAAGGTCTTTTCACATTCAAAAATCTAACTTCTACATATTCTTGTTTTATTTCATAATAAAAACTATAATTATGTGATCTAATACAAGCATGAAACCTATGGTTTTAAATAGTGGTCTCTAGCATTACCATCCTTGCCATTGCACAAAATTGTGGTCTTAATCTATGTTTTGTTTGTGTTTCAATTTCAAAATGCGCAACATATTTGCAAAATAAAAATTTTGTTACAAAATGAGTGTCATTTTCAATATTCAATGTAATATCAATATTTCCCAGAAAATTTATTTGTCTTAAAACTAGTTCCTGAATATTTGTATTAATCTTTATTTATGATTGACTAAAATTAAATATTTTACATATAACAAGGACCAATTATCCTATGAATAAATTTTGCAGGGACCAACAAATAGAAAACAAAGATTAAAAGCAAAACATAGTATATTTTCAAAGACTAAAAACTAAAAAAAATGTATTTACATAGACCAAAAACATATTTAAACATTAGTTTTTTACTTTGTATTTATGATAAGGGTAAACACGCTAATACTTGATAAGGTTATTTTGGTAAAATTACTATTTTGTTCTTTCATTGTTTGTATTTTTTTAATATGTATAAAATGAACAAATATATTACTCATTTCAGTGAGAGAGGGAGAGAGTTGGGTTGTAACATTTATGTAAAACTTAACCCAATAAACATATATTTTTAGTATTTGATTTTAGCTATTAAAATGATACGATTTATAGGTGTTTGATATAGAAAACAATCTATGAATACTTTTGCAGGAGCTACTTTAAATGTAGCACTTCTAAAGATTGTTCAGCAAAAAAACTAGTACAAAAAAGTGACACCAAAGAGGACACTCATGTTGTGACATTTGTTGGAGCGCACAACCATGAAAAACCAGTAGGTAAATGGAACTCTATTGGTGGAACCTCCCAAAACAAGTCATCAAAGACTAGATTACCCGTTGTTGGAAATGTGACGATGCTACAGTTTGATGAGCCAATGAGTAGCAATGCCAAGGTTTACTCTGGTGAATCACAAATCCTTCCTTCAGGAAACAAGCTTATTGGAAACACTGATGAAGATGAAGAAATTATGATAGCAAACATGACTGACATATCAGAGGATTTCTTATTGGATTTCAACCACCTCGATGGTGGTTTTCTATTTCCTTAGTTGGGTCTAATTGAAAGAGCTTGCCTGATTTGATCCGATTTAGTTATGTAGCATCCCCAAGTAATATATGATTCAATAACTTTTCTAATGGGTGCAATGTTGCACAAAATATAAATTATAAATTGCTCACTTTTCTCTCTACAAATCACCCTTTATTCATTTTTTCTCTTTTGAAAATTTGAGCAATTAATAATCCTTGTTTTGTGCAATTTTCTACACATTAAAAAAAAGCATTAAGACAAATTTATATGTTTATTCTCAAATAAATATTAATACTATATATTACATAAACTTGGGTTTTATATCAAATAATGTCTTATCTTATTTAAAGACAAATTTTGCAGGTTCTAAACTGTGTCATGTGAATATGTGGAAATTTAACTGAAAAGTTAATTCCGAATGTGTTTGTATTCTTAAAAAAATTAGCATATATTTATATTGATTTTAGCCAATAAAATAGTGAATATTAAAGAATAGGTTAAAAAGAAGGTGTCGCTAGCACTTCTTAATAAAACAACACCCTATATTTGTTGTGTTATTTGAACCATTTCTCCCATATCCTAACATTTATTTGTTGTATTCTTGAAGCATTGCCTCTTCTACGGTGTAAAATTTTTCCACCACTCCCCTTCCACATCCACATTTACACAGGTTTAGGTAAATAACATCTTTGCCTTAATTGGATATGTAAGACGCTATTTTTGGATGAACTTTTTAACATTTTTACATATTTTTCAAAAGGGATTACATATGTGAAAGAAGTTCTCATTTGAAACAGATTTTGTAAAACCACAATGTTGCCACTTGTAAATCCTATAAAGATAAAAAAACCTTCATGCTGAAGCAAGTGGAAGTTGTAAAAAATGTTTTGTCATGAAATTATTTTAAAACATAAATCATTCACATATTATGATTGACCAGAGTTTATTTGATTTTCCAATATATATATATATATATAGAAATTAAGGATGCTAAGGTGAGACTTAAGGCTTAGGTTTTTAGGGTACGAGTAAAAATATGAGAGAGAGCATCGCGGTGCAACTTGGGCAAGCTTAGGGCAATCGCGCCAGAGCAATTCTCCGGCTGAGAGAAACACTGGGGGGGTCGGGGTCCAGCCAGGGTGGCAGATATTGGGGGGATGGGGGAAATTGGTATGTGGTTAGGTCAAGGAAGAGGAAAGCGACGCAACCGGATGCAGGAAGACGAGACAATTCAAGGGTTTCAGAGCGACACGAGGACGACGGTAGTGGACTGCAGGTTCGACAGGATAGGGATTCTAGGGTTCATCTTCGGTTCAACAAAGGTAAGGTTGACGCTGATCATTCCCACGTTCATGGTGGTTCGCGAACTCAGCAAAATGGGGACGTTAAACTTGGATCCACATACAATACAGACATCGCAGAAGCTTCGAGTAAACAAGAACGACATCATTCATCATCTGGAAACGTATCTTACTACTTCACTAATATTCCAGAGTGCCTGCCTATTTTTCTTCTACGACAGCAATTTGAGGTGTGCATAGTTTTGACTGACGTATTCGTTGCTCGACAACGGAATGCAAGAGGACAGGTTTATGGGTTTGTTCGGTTTTCACATGTTAAGAATGCAGACAAATTGTCGAAAGCTTTGAATAATGTATTGTTTGGTCATATTAGGGTTTGGGCTAGGGAAGCTAGGTTCGATAGGTTTGCGGACAATGATAAGAAGCCGCTTGTAGTATCTAAGCAGACTAGGCATAAGGAGTAGGCTTCAGTTGAGGAGAAGGAGGTGATTCGGGCTTTTGGGGAGGGAGAAAAAAATGTGAGGATGGGTGAGGGAGTAGGACCGGCTATAGGTATTGGGAGAAGCGGGGAGGGAGAAAAAAATGTGAGAGTGGGACGAGTGGAAGTGAAGATAAATGGCGTGGCAGGAAACATGAAGGGGAGGACGAGGGAGACGGAGAGGGGCGTGTCACCGGTGTTGAAGATATCAGAGGAGAGGAGGCCGAAGGAGGGGAAGAAGGTAGATACTATTTTTCTGAATGTTGATGATAATGGGCGAGCACATAGGGTGACTGAGGAAGACATGGATGTTGTCCATATGCCTACGAAGCCTGTTGAGCATAATACTCCTGTTGTGTGCGAGTATGAGTCTGATCCAATTGACAGAGAATGGGCTGCTTCTGGTATTGTGGCGACAATTGCATCGGGGGAAACTACTTTATCTATTCAGCAACGTTTGGATGACACAAGTTTGAATCTCGTGGAGGTAATTCCGATGGAAGGTGGTAGAATTTTCCTTCGTACTCGGAACAATGAAGATATTTGGGAAGTATTTAATGAAGCTCCGGATTTTTTTAACATGTTTTTTTCGGAGGTACACAGATGTTCACCGGATGATTTCTGTTACAAATGTGGAGCTTGGCTACGCGTATATGGGACGCCGACTCATGCTTGGAACACAAACTTCTTTAAACTTTGTGTTTCTCTTTGTGGAAAGTATGTCCAGGCTGATGATTGTACGTTGGATAGAGGGCGGATTGACTTTGCACGTATTCTCATTACCACTAGTTCCTTGGAGGTGCTGAATACAACAACAGTTGTTTTGGTTGACGTTTTCCGTTTTACAATCAAGTTGGTGGAGGAATGGGGGTGTAATCTTGGTGAAGATGCTTTTCTAACGGACGAAGACGGTGACTCTAAACATAACGATGAAGCTTCACAGCCGTTTGGGGATCATGGTTTGGATAATATGGGAGAGGAGGTAGATACTTTAATTCAAGACTTACACAAAGACTGGGCTGCACACGAAGCATTACCCACTGATAACAATATTACGAAGCCAACAAATGATATTAACATGCAGCCTTGCTATGAACTTCAGCAGAAAATGTCAGCAGCATATGATCTTGTTCGTGACAGCAAGTCATAAGATTTTGTTCAATTAACGTCACATATTCAGCAGGCCCATGGTGCAGGTTCATCTGATGCGCCTAGATAGATTTTTGCAGCGGCACCTGATTTTGTCCGTGCTAGCACAACCCAAGGTACTTCTACGCCTACGGTATCTCTTCAGCAAGCTCTTGATACATCTACACATGAGTGTAATTTTGAAACAACCTTGCATTGAGCTTCAGCAGAAAATGCCAGCAGCACCTGCTCATGTTCGTGACAGCACGACACAAGGCTTTGTTCAATTCACGTCGCATATTAAGCAAGTTAATGGCGCAGGTTCATGTGACGTACCAAAGCAGATTTTGGCAGCTGCACCTGATCTGGTCTGTGCTAGAACAACTCAAGGTACTCCTATGCCTACAATACCTCTTCAGCAAGTTCTAGATACATCTACACAGGAGTGTAATACTTCGCAACAAAATTCTTTCACTGTTAATAAGAAAAAGAGTGTTGGTGGCTTCAAATATTCTTCATGAAATTTGAAAAGAGTAGCTTGGATGCCAGCCAAAGATAGGAGGGAAATATTGAAAATTTTGAAAAAGCAAGCAAGAGAACAACGTGCTAGACGTTTATCTTATTCTATCAATTCCAAGGGAGCTGCAAGATCCAAAGGCTCGAAAACATTTACAGACACTTCTACTTCTTCAGTTAATAAAGAATGAGAGAATTGGATGTGTTTACAAGGAAATGATAAAGCAACTATTGAGGATGTGTGTGGTAGAGGGGATTTGATTGGTGTGAAATATAAAGGGGATAGCTTGAATAAATTTAATGTATTGTCTAAGGAGGGAAGGAGGAATCTTAGAGCGGAGGTTGAAAGAATTTTGTCGAAAGGGGAGTCCGGTGGGAGCGGTGGAGGATGTTAGTTGTTGGTGGTTGTGTGTGTGCGTTGGGGTGTATGTTGGTCCAAATGAAGATTATTTCATATAATGCGAGGGGGTTAGGTGGTTTTGAAAAGAGAAATGAGGTCTGAAAGCTAGTGGGCGAAAAGAAGCCTTTTGTTTTATGTTTACAATAATCCAAATTATCAGCTGTTGATGATGCGATTGTGAAGTCTATTTGGGGGAGCTCATCGTCTGGTTATTCCTTTCAATCGTCAGTAGGAGCTTCTGGTGGTCTTTTAACAGTGTGGGATAACGGTTATGTTGAAGTGTTGTCAACTTCTAGTTTTGCTCATGTTTTGGTGATCCGAGGTTGGGTTATATAGACAGGTCAAGATTTTATTATTGCTAACGTATATGTGCCGTGTGATACAGCAGGGAAACAATTGTTGTGGGATAGGTTACTGCTTTTCACTTAGAACAACACTACAACCAATCTCTGTATCTGTGGGGACTTTAACTCGGTTAGATATATGGAGGAAAGGAAGGGCCGAGGCTTTGTTTTCCGTCAACATGACACTGACATTTTTAATACATTCATCGATGACAGTTTGTTGGTGGATTTTCCGATTTGCGAGAGATTGTTCACTTGGTATTGGGGTGACGGGTATGTGATGAGCTGACTGGACCGGTTTTTGTTATCCATAAATTGGTGTTCAACTTGGCCGAATTGCATCCAGGTAGCTAATCAATGGGGACTGTCCGATCATGTTCCTTTAGTCCTGTCAGTGGATGCTAACAGCTGGGCGGATTTTCCTGGTTATTCTCAGTTTGTTCGGGATAATTGGAGGTCATTCAACATAGAAGGATGGGGCGATTTTGTTCTGAAAGAAAAAATGAAACTCATTAAATGTAAACTAAAAGATTTGCATCAATAGCATGCAAAGAATTTGGAGAGTAGGTGTACTACAGTAAAGGAGCAGATGTTGTTCCTAGATACTAAAGGGGAGACGTCCTCCCTCTTGGAGGAGGAGGTGTCCGAGTTGATTGACCTTTCTGCTTCTTTGCACTCTATGTCGCGTATTCAGACTAGTTTGTGCTGGCAACAAGCGAGATTGAAGTGGTTAAAAGAAGGCGACACCAATACAATTTTTTTTAATAGGGTCATGTCCTCAAGAAGGCGCCACAACGTTATTCAGTTGTTACAAGTGAATGGAGTTCAAGTTAAGGGGGTTCAAAATGTTCGTGAGGCTGTTTTGCATCATTTTTCTTCTCATTACAAAGCTACAGATGTGGTGCGACCATGTGTGGAGGGTTTAAGATTTCGTCGACTGTCTGTGGCGGAATCTGGAACTCTTATCCATCCTTTTTCCTTGGAAGAGGTGAAACAAGCGATTTGGGATTGTGACAGCTTCAAGAGTCCAGAACCGGATGGTATCAATTTTGGTTTTATTAAACAATTCTGGCCGGAGTTGAAGGATGATTTTATGCGTTTTGTGGTTGAATTTCATCGTAACGGAAAATTGACTAAGGGAGTGAATGCAACTTTTATCACTCTTATTCCGAAGATCGACAGTCCTCAATGGTTGAATGACTTTCGTCCTATATCTCTCGTGGGGTGTATGTGCAAGGTTCTGGCTAAGCTACTTGAAAATAGACTCAGTGCTGTTATCGGTAGTGTGGTGTCAGATTCTCAGTCAGCTTTTGTTCGTGGCAAACAAATTTTGGATGGTATTCTGGTGGCGAATGAGGCAGTTGACGAGGCACACTGCCTCAACAAGGAAATGTTACTCTTTAAGGTTGATTTTGAAAAGGCATACGATTCTGTCGACTTAAGTTATCTGGATACATTGATGCATAAGATGAATTTTCCGACCCTTTGGCGGAAGTGGATGTTAGAATGTACAAGCATGGCCACAACTTCAGTATTGGTTAACGGGTGTCCTACCGACGAATTCCTAATTGAGAGAGGCCTTCGTCAAGGTGACCCGTTGTATCCGTTTCTTTTTTTGTTGGCGGCCGAAGGATTTAATGTTCTTATGTTGTCAACTATAAAGGACGGTTTGTTTCGTGGTTATCATGTGGGTCACAAAAATGCTTGATGTCTCTCTGATCTTCAATTCGCAGACGACACTTTGATTATAGGCGAGAAGAGTTAGGCGAATGTGCGTTCTATACGAGCAGTATTGATGATTTTCGAACAGGTGTCAGGATTGAAGGTGAATTTCAATAAAAGCCTTCTGACAGGTGTAAATGTTTCAAATTATTGGTTAAACGAGGTTGCGTTGGTATTGCATTGTCGTGTGGGAAATTTTCCTTTTGTGTATTTGGGGCTGCCTATAGGAGGGGATCCTCGGAAGCTAGACTTTTGGAAACCAATTGTGAACTCTGTTATTTCTCGATTGTCGAGCTGGAAAAGTAAATTTATTTCGTTTGGTGGTCTCTTGATTCTCTTGAAATCTGTCATATCATCTCTCCCGGTTTATTTTCTTTCCTTCTTCAAGGCCCCCGCAGGTATAATTTCTTCTATCGAATCTTTA
>Ga0315915_1004864_pt1 | contig 16837 bp, 9 predicted proteins | sample MpolbnodulesMG_FD_207738 | JGI IMG/M metagenome (GOLD analysis project Ga0315915, IMG submission 207738) | Medicago polymorpha root nodule microbial communities from Los Angeles, California, United States - branched nodules | ecosystem: Host-associated > Plants > Roots > Nodule | place: USA...
GTCTACGCTGACGTGGCACCCTAAGTGAGGTGCCACATGTTATTTTTTTTTGCCTTGGGGGCCAAAACTGCTACAGTTGCAAAACTTAGGGGGCTGTTTTGTAGTTTTTTTTCTTAGGGGGCCAAAATCACAACTTTAGGAAAGTTAGGGGGCTAAAACTGCAATTAAGCCTATAAAATATACATATCTTCTCTCTACATTCAATTTTTAATCCAATGATAAATTTTATAAAAATCCAAAATAGATCCCAAAATTTATCTCACATATCAAAAAATTAATGGTCCACAATTTATCTCATATACATTTTTTTTAAAAGGAATTTATCTTATATACATATAATCTGTCTGTATTTCATTATAAGTCACTTCAAAAAAATATATTTGTATTGTATTATAAATTATTTTACAATATTAATGCATCATTAATGAATTTTTTTCATGTACTATTTATTACTCTCTTCTTTATATTTTTTTAATCTCGTTTTCTCATGTCATTGATAAGAGATAATTTTGTAAAATTACTCATAATTTCTCTTTACAATACAAAATCAACTACATTTTCTAACATGTGTGAAAATGTCATAACGACTTATAAGTTAATGAGATATCATGATGAACTCATTGCAATGAGAAGAAATCGTTTGTAACTTCAATGATGATAAATTAAAGAGCTTAAAACGTTTATTCTTTTTTTTTAAAAGTTAGCAATATTATCGAACTCATGGACCTCCTATGTGTCCCTTAGTTCACCAACCAAACTATCTACACATAAATGGAAAAAAAATTGCTAAAATAACAATCATAGAGGAATATCTCAATGGAGATGCTTCTAAGACAATTGTAATTAGAAAACCTCATTAATCTTAGAGACGACGGACAAAGTTGTTCTTATGAAAAGACTCGACTCTTATAGTAAAAATAGCCCTCGAGGAAGAAAAAAATTAATTAAATGAGAAGAACATAAATCCTCAGAGTTAAACCCAAATCATGGAAATACCACAACATGGATCTCTACCACTAGCCAAATATACAAACTTGAAATTATTACAATGTTACAAGTATATATTCAATTTTACATGCATCATATATAAATAAAAAATAATTTTGATCTCAAAATTTTGATAGCCTAACTTTGTTGAGCTGTCTGCACCCCGTAAGAGACGATCCTAACGATATGTATCTTACTCCAATAATAAGGGTTTATAGTCAAAAGTGGAGCCAAGCTAGTGTTCCCCTACCTGGGTGTAGTTTGGTGGAGTGTCACCATCCTTTCAATTATGGAAGTTTAGTTGGTCATTATATAGTTTTATCTTAAACCGTAACAGATAGAACCAACAAACACTCACAAAAAGAAATCATAACTCATGAGTTTTTAAGATAGTACAAATTGTAAATACTGTGATTAACCATGTTTTTCTCTTGGAAACAAACGATCTATAATTAACTCTCGTTTGCTAGAGGAAGATTACAATACCTTTTATAATTAATCAAGTCTATCTTTTTTAAGTGTCCTTATTTACATGGAGACAATTGCAGAACAAAACTACAACCAATGATAATTTGGTTAAGAAAGGAATATTAAACTCTTTATTTTTTTTTAATCAAGTTTTATCACACTGTCAAGTCTCAAACTGAGTTTCTCAAGGTTAAAGTATTTATTTTTCAACCAAGTGCCCTCTCAGGAATCTGGCAGGAATATTAAACTCTATCTATGTATGTATAGGTCGAGTCAAGATCTTTTCCATTTATTTTTCTTTTCTTATCATTCATTTAGAGAGATAAAAAATAAAAAATAATTAATGATGGTGTGACTCACTTAATGATAGGACCCATCACTTAATTTTTGTGTCTATCTCTCTTCAAATTGAATTGCATCTTTCATTTATTATTATAAATGGAGAGGATCTTAACCCGCATAGGTCTGCGCGGAGTTGAAGAAAATATATATTTCTTCTTTGAATGTTATGTTTTCGACAATGTGTGGAAAACAAAATAATTAGATCTTAAAATCAGAAAACAAAATAAAATGGATAACATACTTTTGACCATAAAACACATCTACATGAAATAATAGAACGATTGGAAGATTCATTTTCATTGCAATTTGAAAAATGCAAATTGTGGCCATAAAGACCTCATTTGGATATATCCCTTCAGTTATCTTTATCTACACTTTTGAAATCTACCATGACTTTCATGAATTCTCAAGATCCAACTCATTTACACTTTCATCTATAAAAAGATGAAAAATGCCGACAAATGCTTTTTTTTATGCTGCAAACAAGTGCATTGGGTATATATTGATTACGAAATAAACAAATTATGTTTCTCAATTTTTTAATAACTAATTATCTTTCATGCACCCTTTGAGACTTTTATAATTTTCCTTCTAATTCTCCTACTAGCAACCAAACAGGGAGATACTGCCAGCAACAACCAAATTAAAGAAGCCGTCCCACTACTGAATAATGGTTTCAATTTTCAACGTAAGTAAGCTAGTTGGACGGTAGGTTTGGTCGCGTGGGACATACGAAGAGGAGAAGTGATATTTGTAGAATCATTTTTGGATAACTCGTCTATCATACTTTTATTGTGTTTTTATTTTTTCTCTACTGTTTTTGTTAAAAAAAAAAAAGAAATTATTTTAAAGTGGTCAAAAAATAGTTATATAAATATACCAAAAAAAAAAAATATCACTATTCTATCAAGATTATTGTGAGCCCAATAAAGTCACTAGTTCAGTCTTTTTTTTAAATGAATATATCCCCACACACAACTGCAAATTATAATGATTAAAGATAATTAAGATTCGTTTAAAAGGTTAAAATCTTCCAACATACAATGTTCATACCTACTCCCTCCGTTTCTAAATATAAGCAAATTTTATTTTTTAGGTTCAATCAGTTTATGATGTAAGTGGTCTATATTATGAACCACATACATCATTAATTGAATGAATCTAAAAAAGTAAAATTTGCTTATATTTTGGAATGGGGGAGTATCAATTAGAAACTGTAATCTTAATCAAATGATTAAGAGAAATGATATTTGAACATTCATTTTATGACAACTTTTGTGACAACTCTCTCTCATACTCACATTATTTTTTACTTTATCTCTCTATTACTTTGGTTTTCGTGCAAATACCTACGTCTTCCTTGTAAATTATGGTTGTCCCATAAGTTATCAACTAAATGGCTGTTCAAATAACATTACTCAATCATTAAAGAACCCAAACATCTTTAATTTGTGACACACATAGATAAAGTTTAGTTTAGGCTATTGGTAGTCTTCTTGTTTTGTTCTTTTGAGAATGTAGGTAGCCTTATTCAAATGCCTATTAGTTAGGCAGGCTTGTTCCTTTGTGGTTCATGGGATGGGACCCCAACATTGTAATTGCCATTATAATGCATGGAGTCCTTTTTGTATAAGTGGTTTGATTTATTATTCTTGACAATGACTATTAACCGTTATGTTGCCTCTCGTTTCTATATTTTCATTATTTTTCCACTTTCTTCCTTCGCATAACATAGCCTAACCATGATCACTTATAGAGTATATTCATATCCAATTTATCAACATTAAGAAGAGTTGTTAACCGGTTTGTTTTAGCTAATAAGGACTCAACTTATTACGTATTCCCATCATTATTAACAAAAGTCAGTCAATTAAGAAAGAGTTTTTGGAAGTTACCCATGAAAGTGTCTTTTAGCAAGCACACCTTAAGGTGTGATTTACATTTTTTAGTTATAATTTTGTTAAAAGACACCTTCATAAAAATTAGTTGGTGCCTTTTAGCAAATGTTCATATAATAACTTGCTAAAACACACCTTCATAAAATGTGTTTTATAACAAAACTCATTAACAAAAGTAATAAAGATAAAATATGGGCTTGTTTAACAAAAGTAATAAAGATAAAATATGGGCTTGTTTTATAACAAACACAATTAAACGTTGTTGTTTTAATGTTAATCTATTCACGTGTCTAAATGATATTCTTTATTGTCGGCTAATGAACCGATAAAGTAAACTTATGTTTTATAATCAATTTGATCCCTCGATTGAATTGGGTACGAACTCCTACAAAAATATTACTTAGATTTAAGAAAGAGTCACTTAGATTGATCTAGGGGTTGTTTATTCCTATACCAAAAATAAAGGATTTGTTTTATTTATATTCTTATTTTTTTGAATATATATTTGTTATATTTGGAAATGGCTTATTCAATCACCCGGCCCCTTAACTTAATTAATTGTCTTAATTTAGCCCCCTCACTATAATTTGTACTAATTTGATCCCTTATGTTTTGCTTTGTTATTAGTTTTAGTCATTTCTGTTAGTTTCTCTAAAAAAACATAGGATTTATGCTATAGATACAATTTATAGAATTTACCACAAAAGGGTAACACACAAGAAATTCATTTTCTGTTTCTTTATCTCGACGTGAATCGTATGTTTGCAACGAAAGGGACAACACTTATAAATTCAATCGATTAGGTGTATTGTTTCGCTTCTTTTGACTAATATATCTAGAAATACCCCTTCATTTCTTATCAACACTCTTTTTACCATAACTCATACATTCTAAAATAATAGTTGTTCATATATCTTTACTCTTGATCATGAATCTTCTTTGTTTTTTTTATTCACTTAACTCTTCAATTTTAGGATTCGAAGGGAAGATAGATTCTAAGGGAAGAAGAAAAAGGGAATGAAAAAAAGTATGAGTTAACAATTCAAAATCAAATTATGAAAAATTCAGTTTCAATTAATTTTATATAATATAGTAATACACTGATTTTAAACTATATTTTGAATCAATGAAAAAAGAGAGAGTAACAGAGAGACGACAAATCACCCATTGTATAGACACTCTCTCCTCTTTGACTTGCATGCACCACTAATAAAAAAATAAATGAAAATGCCATAAAAAATCAATTTTGTGTTGTTGCATTGAGTTTCTTCAATTTAATAATGATGTAAAGTTTTTTTTTTTTTTTGAGAGGATGATGTAAAGTTTTTTTATGAGAGGAATAATGATAAAAAGCTATTAGAGGAATCAATTTAGTAATTTTTTTTAGAGGTGTTAGCTTAGAGTAATCGAGTATTTATTGGATATTAACGTTAAAAAATATTAATAAGTGGTGTGTTTATACGTGAGATCTACTTATTTTTTTTTAAATGATCATCATTATGGATGGTCTTACATATCGAATATTGATCATATCATCCATATTTTAAGAAAAAGTTTTATTAACGGGAGCAATGTTTAAAACTCAATCGTCCAACGACAGAGTTAGGGTAGTTGATCTTGTACTGTTTGGTTTAAAATTGAACTGCATGTCTAATTTTCTACTAAAAAAAAAAAATTAGATAATTGTTCTTTAAGCACCTATCAATTTCTCAACGGCACGTCAAATTACGCAAAATACCCTCAACGACTATTAATTATCGTTTGTGGAACTTTTTAAATCGGTTACAACTATTTAAAAATTGTTTTAACCAATTTAAAGTTTTGAAATACAATTAGATACTGTTTTGAAGCGAACGGTAGTTAATTGTCATTCAGCGAATGATAATAGATGTTTGCGAGCAATTGCTAAATGTTTAAAGAGCAATCTTCAAAGAATTAAAGTTGTTGTTCTTATTGTGTCTAGGCCCAATACATACTAGAGGGGCAGATGTTAGGAAATTACTTTTTGAAGAATGCTAACAACACACTTTTTAACACAGACTCGCTTTGATTGGTTAAAATTCATATGAGTCATACAAAATCATGTGGGTCCCATATAAATTTGGTGGGTCCCATGTGAATTTTAACCAATAAAAGAGTGTGTTAAAATATGTGTTGCTAGCATTTCTCTTACCTTTTTCCACGCCCTATCACATGGGCATTTTCGTAAGAAAAAAAATTGGATGCGCGAGAAATGGGTAGGGTGGGAAAAGTAATAGTCGATAAAGTTGACCTCAATTTTCAACGAGAGAAGCCCACTCATTCCATAAAGCCCATCACATGAGAAAAGCCCAAAAATAGTTCGACCCGTTCCTTTCCGGCTTCCCCTAACGTTGCAACGTTTCGTTAGACCATTTTTTTCACTAATCGTTAAAAACGAGTTTTGAAATTGAAAATATCCCGCTCCAACCTCTATATATACTATTCAAACTCATTTTCATCTCAGAGGTAGCCGTTAGAGAAGAAAGAAGAAGAAAAAAAACAAAAAAGCAGAACGAGAAAAAGCGAAGAAGCAGAGAAAAATGGCGACGAATATTGGAATTATGGACGCTGCATACTTCGTCGGTAGATCTGAAATCCTCTCTTGGATCAATTCAACTCTTCAACTCAATCTCTCCAAAGTCGAAGAGGTTCGAATTTCTCCCATTCAATTTTTAACGATTTCAATCGTTTTTCGTCGATTTTGTTTTAGGTTTTTGATTTACGGTTTATAATTTGATAGATCTGTTTTTGTTGAATTGTGAAATTTGTTTAGGCTTGTTCTGGTGCGGTTCATTGTCAGCTTCTTGATGCCGCTCATCCTGGAACTGTTCCGATGCATAAGGTGAATTTCGATGCGAAGAATGAGTATGAGATGATTCAGAATTATAAGGTTCTTCAAGATGTTTTCAACAAACTCAAAATCACTAAGGTAAATTTCGATTTTCGGTTGCGTTCTGGTTTTCGTTTATTCTTTGAGATCTTGCGGTTTTTAGATTTGTGATTTTCTTAATTTTTTAATTTTGATTTTTGCAGTATATTGAGGTTAGCAAGCTGGTGAAAGGAAGACCGTTGGATAATCTGGAGTTCATGCAATGGATGAAGCGATACTGTGATTCTGTTAATTCTGGACAGCACAGGTAATTTAATCGTTACTCTAAATTTTTTGCGGATGCGTTTATTGTTTCTGTTGAAAATTTCTGATGCTAATCTTAATTGCGTGGAATTGTTATCTTTGAAATTGATAATTAGGTCTTATGGTTGGAATTTTCATATGTAATTAGAATTAACATTAAAATTTAATTTCATATTCAAATGTTTTAATGAAAATTTTCTGGATGAAATCTTGAAAATTAGGGTTTACGATTGGAGTTCTGTAATTTTGCTGATATATATAATTAGAATTCATTTGAATGTTTTGAAGTCTTGTTTTGTTATCGGTTTTGAGTATTGAATCATGATTCGTTTAAAATTGAGGTTACTGAATGTTGAACAAGGTCTTGATAATTAGGTTTTACAAGTCTATTGATGATGATATATGATTAGAATTCAAGTTGGATTTGAGGATTTATGTTTGATTAGTTCAAGACTGAGGTTGCTAAATGTTTTAAATGAATCAAAGTCTTGTTTTGATACTGGTAATAATTATATTGGATTTGAGGATTTAAGTTTGATTAGTTCAAAACTGAGTTTGCTGATTGTTTTAAATGTATCAGGGTATTGTTTTGATATTGGTAATAATTATATTGGATTTGAGGATTTAAGTTTGATTAGTTGAAAATTAAGGTTGCTGAATATTTTGTAATTGGCTTGGTTGGCTGTGTTTCTCGTTTCAGTTATAATCCTTTGGAGAGGAGAGAGATGTGCCGGGGAGGAGGAAGGGAAGTTAGTAAAAAATCTGCACACTCTCAACCCTCAAACAAGGGTGGTTCTACTTCACACAGGCCTCCTCAGTCTTCCCACACTGCGCGAAGGAATGATGTGTCTACTGCAAACCATGCAAATCCGGCGGTTGCAAAAGCAGCTTGGCCTGCTGCTGCCGCCGCCGCTGCAGCAGCCCTTGCATATGATCAACAGGTACTTTGTTTTTATCATCTCATAGATGTTATCAAGTGAATTATGGTTTATTTCAAATGCATAGATTTAACACTTAAGGTTATACAGATAACGGAATTGAAGTTATCCATTGATAGTCTTGAGAAGGAACGTGATTTCTACTTTGCAAAACTGAGGGATATTGAGATACTTTGTCAGACTCCTGAAGTAGAACATTCACCGGTATTTTGCCTGTAAACTTTCACTTTTGAGTAATGAAATTGGTAATTGTTGATGGGTTACTGATGAAATGTGAATTTTGTTCATGATTCAGGTTTTTGCAGCAATACAGAAGATACTATATGCTACTGATGACAATGGATCTGAGTTGGAAGAAGCTCAAGCTATGCTTACTGCTGGTCTACAGGAAGCAGAGCCATTGAGCCCCATTGCTGAGGTTTCTGAGGAGAAGAGCAGTTCTGAAAATCTCAAGAGAAAGAACTTTGCCAACCCTGAAGTTGATGCTGCTGGCACCAATAATTTGTCTCCTAGAAGAAGGCTTTCTGATGTTTCAAATGTTCACCATAACGGGTCACCTCTCATGATCTGAAGGAAATATTAGCGGAAGAAAACTATTTTGGTTGTAATAATTTCTGATTCATGTGTTAAGTGATGTTTTTTGTAATGATTAGTAGGGGCTCTAGAGAGACTCTCATGTTATGAATATGGTTATATGGTATATGTTAATTCAGAAGTATAGCTATTGGTAATGTCCATCCAGAAATATAGCTATGATTATAGTTTTGGAGATTTATAATCCAGTGTTATTTCCTGGCTTGTGCTTCAATTTTAGCACTATTTTATTCTTCATTATTTTTGTTGATCTTACAATTTGCAGCCTTTGGCTAATAACAAATCCAAATTTGTTATTAAGTAATTGGTTCCGGAATCACGACTTGTTTGATCAAGAATGGAAGTCTGATTTTAGACTAAAAATCAGGGATTTTGGATAATCAATAGCCACAGGATAATAATGCTACCAATTTTAGACTAAAAATCTGAAATGTTGTTTAGACCAATGGTTGAACCCAATAATGGGGATGGTAGGGCATGTATTAAGGTGATGTGTGGGGAGTTGTGTTCCTATGGATGCCCTCTTCCTCCGCCTTAATTTTTGGTAATAATTCCACATATATCCATAAAAATCTTCAACTTTTATGAGTAGAAACATTAAGATACAGGTCTTAATTGATTACAAATCACTAACCAACAAGGGGAAGCTTTCTATAGATTAATTATTGGGTAAACATGAATGAACAAGCTAAGGTAATAAAACTCCTACCATTTGCTCCTTGTGTTTTTATTTTATTTTTATGACTAATGAATTTGTATAAATTTTTCTGTCAGAACCAGGCTATGAATGTAAGAAGTTCCATTGAGAAAAAGGTGGAAACTGTCGATCATCGATCTTCAGCAGGGCAAGGGCAAGCAGAGAGGAATGTGCAGGTTATTCATGAACCCCATTCCAAAACTAGTGGTGGTGTTCTTACTGGTGCTGCTGCTGCCGTGGCATCCACTCTACAATCTGCCAAGGATGCAATTTCTAAAAAATAATGTAAATTAGAATTGTCATTTTTTATCTGCAAAGGACATAGGTTTGATGGTGTGTTTCATTCTTGTACAACTAGTTGTCCTTTGACATAGACATGAACATAGTGTTAATGATGTATTGTATCAATTGATTCCATAAATCTTGTTTTTACTTTTGCCTAATGCATCAAATTCTTTCTTTAATTTTCAGTAACTATACAATAACCATAATAATTAAATAATAAATAATTAAAATCTACAACAATGGTTTGGCCTTGTTGTTTATCAAATGCTTAGGTTTGACGCTGCCCTAACTTTTGTACTGTGCCATACGAATCTCATGTAGATAAATTAATTAACATTACTTTAGCTGCCCAACTAGCATCTTAATCTCAATTATTAGCCGGTTTTTATTTTCAATGCTATGGTGACTTCACATTTGATGCCTATCGTATAAACGATGATTATACCACAATCTTTTTTAAATTGCGGTCGCGGTCCTGATTATACCGCAACTACAATCTAGAATGCGGGAAAATGTCGCCGATGCAGTCGAAATTGAAGTTGATGATGTCGTTGCGGAGACTTCAAACCTGCATCATTGCAGCTACAATTGCGATCACGAACCTCATTTTAAACCATGATTTCAGTCATAAGTGGCCTCAATCTTAAGCTAAACAAAGATACCACACACCTTTTATTATCCGAATCTTATTCTAGCTTTTTATATTGGAGTATTGATGCCTGACGCAATTTTTTCTGGTCTCATATTCATATAATATACAATAACTCATTAGATTTTGAGGTAAGTTATAACCTTCCCCTTCTTTCATAAATCATAAGAAATTGAACTCAGAAGAATTCAAGTTTTATACTTTTTAGGTTGCTTTTTTGGGCTAAATTTTGCTTGAAACAAATACAAAAATGGGGTTGACAGTGTCACGGATAATGAGATTATTTTATGCAAAGAAAGAAATGAGGATTCTGATGGTAGGTCTTGATGCTGCTGGAAAAACAACAATACTCTACAAACTGAAGCTTGGAGAAATTGTCACTACCATACCAACCATAGGTTCCAAATAGTAACATTGAAAAATAAGATATATTTATTATTTTTTCTGTTTAGTATGATCATTCTATATGCGAAAAACGATTGAAAATTGACATAATTTAATGTCTCAAATGAACCAGGCTTCAATGTAGAGACTGTTGAGTACAAAAATGTTAGCTTCACTGTTTGGGATGTTGGAGGACAAGACAAGGTATTATTCATGATTTCTAGCTGCCATGTTCAAATTACAAACTGTAAATAAATGCTTATTTAATATGATTATACACATGTTACTCAAAGACTACTCTGATATGATTATATGCCAAATTCCATGTAGATTCGACCATTGTGGAGACACTACTTTCAGAATACACAAGGTCTTATCTTTGTGATAGATAGTAATGATAGAGAAAGAATTTTAGAAGCCAGAGATGAACTTCATAGAATGCTAAGTGAGGTTAGTAGCTTTTAATAGTCTAGTAATTTTTGTAATACATGATTTTCCTTTCAACATAAAAGTAAAATATTGTTGCAATCATGTTAATAAACATTTACATTGTAGGATGAACTTCGTGATGCCACTTTACTTGTATTTGCCAATAAGCAAGACCTTCCAAATGCTTTGAGTGTTTCAGAAATTACTGATAAACTTGGTTTGCATTCACTTCGCCAGCGTCGTTGGTAAGTCGCATTTTACTTACAATGAATCGTTAGCCAAATCTTGAAATCATAGATTGAAACTTCAAATTTTAATTACATCATAATCCAAAGTTGAGTTCAGGGTGGTTTTGATTGGTTCAGGTACATCCAGTCAACTTGTGCCACGTCTGGACAAGGACTCTACGAAGGCCTTGATTGGTTATCAAGTAACATATCTAACAAGATAAGATGAATCAAGATCTGAGTTACTTTGAACTTTATCATATGGATATTGAGACTTTGCTGCACATTCTATAATATGTACTGTATGACGTATTGTTTGCTTATATACTGGCATGAACTTGAGTACCTTTTGTTAATTTGAACTATGAACCAACTATTATAATATCAATCACTATGTACACTCTTTAATAGTTCAGGGGGATTGTAAGTATTATAGATACAACTCATTGCAGCTTTAAATAATACTCGTATTTGTAACTTTTAAACAAATCATAACCAATTGAGCAAGCCGACCAATATTTTCCTAGTGCTTCTATCAATTTTAAAGAAAGCACTGTATGCAACTCTACCAAATTTGAAAATGAAATATTCACATCATGCATTAAGCTGATTTGTGTCCCCCTTAGCTCGAATAAAAAGATTAGCCAAATGATCCTTGGAGTATATTAGTTAGTTGGAGAATCAACAAATTAACTACAATTACTAACTAACTCTACCTTTTTTTTAACTAACTTTTATATTTTTATTAGTCTGTTTAGGAACAAAGTTCAGAGTATGTTCTACAGAAACCAAGCATATTTACGCACACGTATGGGCAATTAATTATCCTTTGTAGCCTTGTAGGCATCATTACACTGTGTAGTATCAGTCTATCAATCAGACTAAGAGGATCGGTAAACATTAACCAAAGATATAAAAAGATGCATGTGCTTTTATAACTTTGGTTTTAAAACAAAACAAAAAATTAAAACAATATAACTTCAGTAAATAAGCTAAGCCAGAGAAATTTCTGGGAACTCTAACAAAGATCTTGAAACATTAATTTTAACTCCCTCCTCTAATAAAAAAAAAATCAATTTTAACTCCCTAGAAAGAAACACAATGGTTTAAAACTTTACCTGCATAAAACATCAAAATATGTCATAATGTAATCTTTTGTATGTTTACCTAAATTAATAAATGAACCTGGAAAACTACGTTAGGTTTTGAAAACATGTAATTTTTAAAAATATATTCTATGTAAACAAGTCACACACATCTTAATGTGAGGTGTTGGATTTGTTATGAAGCTCTGTAATTGTGAAAGAAGATAGCTGTTGTATACTGTCTTGGATTTGCAATATTTTGTTAAGGGTGTTAGAGTTCTCCTAAGGTCCTCAAGGACAGAGAGGAATATCATACGGACTTTAAAAATATACAAAATTAACAAAAAAGGGGCAAATGCAATGAATTCCATAATGTGCCTGATCCTTTTACCTGTGGGTATGATCCCGGTGTAAAGGGCTATACACAAATTCCTGAATATTAACAAATTTGAACAAGAATTTAACTCGGCTCCTCTCAATCACTCTCAAAATCTTCATCTCCAAAAGAAAAAACTGAAGCATCTGCTGCAATTGCCTTGAATTCACTTGTCCCTATAGATTCCATGTTGGTGGTGTTAGGACCTGCATGAATATTATGAAGTTTATCTGTAGTTGATGCTTCAGAAACATTGTTTTCCGTACGTTCCTCATGCTGCTGGAGTGACAACTGATCCGTTGCGTGCGACAACATGCCTACATGGTCAGTAGTGGCCTCAGATGCTTGATGAGGTTCCATATATTTGTAATCAGTTGTAGCTTCCTTCCTTTGTGTTCCCTTGGTCTCCTCTTCATCGCTATCTGAGAATACATCATCATCTCCATTTTTAGGTATCTTACTCTTACTTGAATTAGATGTTGGCTTTGCACCAGATGAGACATTGCTTATGTCAGATCCTTTGCTTGCAGGGTTGACTTTTCCAGGTAGGGTGCCATCATAGTCTACCATCACAACTTCGACCTGGAACCCTGGAGCTGGGATCTTTCTCTGAAGGGAACAGTCATAATGTTTAATTAGTGAAAAAGTTCAGTGAATCAACGGATTATTAAGTGTTACTTAATGCCCACAAAATAACATTGAAAAATAAGCGTAGTGTACCTTGTCAAAATCATCAAGATCTGAGCCATCTAAAATTTTTCTGTTCTCTATCATTGTTGTATTCATCCAACTGCCAAGGAGAAACTGACGTATTAAAAACACTGTTAATCATTGTTATAAAAACACTGCCAAGGAGAAACAGCTCAGAAGAGAAAAAATTTGGAATGTATGGCAGAGCTGGGAATCAAAATTTCATCATTATAAAAACATTTGGTTTCCATATCAAAATGATAAAGAAGACAAGTAGGTATGCTCGCCAATGAGGAATTTATTTAAATAAAGCTATAATAATGTAAAGTACAATCATAATGATTCCGACAAATCCAAGTTTCTTTTCAGAACTAATTCAAAGATGAAAAAGCTAAAGTATAAAGTGGCCTGAAGAAGTAGCCATTTTAAACGAACCAGTAGAAATCTCCCTGTCGATCATGAAAATGAATTTTGAAGTCCCCAACCAATTCTGTCAGACCTGGCTCCCCTGGTAATGCAAAGACCAAAATTCCTTTCTTTGATGCATTGATCCAAAAATCTTCTGGCTGAAAATGAGATATAAAAGTAAGTTAGTAATCAAATTCAAAGCCATGCATTAGCATGTGTGTACCATCAAATGAAGGCATAAAAGTGGAATGGGTGTACCATTAGATCCTTTGTCTTGGGATGCTTTCTAGTTGTGAAAAGAATTCCTGAGAATAAGTGAAGACATCAGCCTTCTCTAGATTAATAAAATGTTGGTTATAAAAACAGCTTGACAAGTTGCATTTGACACTCACCGTTATGATCAGAAATTGTAATGGATGGTCTAACCCAATAAGGGCATTTGTGAAGCCGAAACCCTCTCAGCATACACCTGCGGAAGTCCAAATTAAGAAAAGCCTTCTTTGGATTTGGCACATTGTAACAAAGTTTCGTCTTACCTTCGTCCAGGCTGGACTTCTCCGTTGAAGTGTGTTAAGGTCCGTTCAAAATATTTGACATATCTCTACAAATTACAGAAATAAATGATTTTAGAAGAATATGTTTTAGATTAAATCTCCATAATACGATAAACTAAAAAAAATTACTAACAATTTGACTTGGGAGAGTTAGAGCCTTTCCATCTACACATCTTTTCTGGTTAAAGGAATCAATGGCTTCCTCAGCAGTGGGGAAAAACTGCAAAATAGTTCCCAGCAAGTAATTAATTTCAAAATTGCACAATTCACCGAGTAAAAAAAATGCTGATCAACTAAGATCCTCAAGTCTCTGAAGTCAACTCTCAAAACTTACCTTAAGATACAAAAGAAGGCTACAAATCATCAGTCCTGTCCTTCCCATACCAGCTTTACAATGAACAACGACCACATTTTGGATATCCTCCTTCAACCATGAATATGCACTTCGACAAAATGATGCTATAAGTTGAATAGGAGGGCAATTATGATCACTAAATGGGAAACTTGCAACCTGTAAACAATCCCAAGAAATCAATAGGGCAGACGTAAATATTAGAATAATTTTGTAAAAAATAAACTAGTGGTACATTCTTCATTTCTATTTTTGAATCTACAAAACCAAACAGAAATAAAAGAAAATTATTGTCTGTATTTCTATATCCAATTTTTATCTGTTTTATGCCATGGTTTTTTGAAACATATCTACAACTCAAATAAAGAGTCTATACCTTCGGAAGTCTCAGTCTTGTAAGCATAATTCTTCATTACTTTTTTTATCAATAGTGAGTGTACACTGGATATTAATTTCATGATCAAAACCTCAATATTGTGTATGATTCAATTTTTGATTTATTTATTAATTTATTTACTTATAAATTAATTCATTGTTAAGAGCTTTTAAACCTAAGAGTCTATGAAACTAGAGGAATCTATGTAGAGTCATAAGCGCACACACAATACAAAAACAATGTTTAAATCATCTATCATAGTTTCTAAACATAATATATGATAGTAAATATTTTTTTATGAAGAACCTAAATTGGCACCGAGACCTTGAGAGGAGCACACTCCAAGATCCCAAGTCAACACCACTATATGATAGTAAATATTAAGAAAGGAAACAACAACAACAAAATTTTGAACTAGTAGTATGGGTTTAAAGACAATAACAGAAAACAATACATAGCATCACAACTCAAAACTGATGGACAAATTCACAAATCAAAAGATAGATTCACAACTCAGCATGCAAAAGCCAAGAAGAGCATGAAATGTTAAAAATCAAAAGAAACATTGACAAAACACAAGATTCAAAATTACTAGAGAGTGGAAGATGGTTAGACTATGTTCCAGTTGGAGGCAAATGATGGGCCACCATCAAGATTATTACATGTCTATACTGATGATGTACCAATTAGTGCAATAGTGCAAATATAATAAAACTATACCTTCCCCTGGAAAAGTGATCCATCGTACAACCTCTCTGAACAAAGATTGTATACTTTGTACTTTCCCTGCACAAATTAAGGTTTCAAGAGACTAAAATTGTCAAAAGATAATAGATAAGTTGTCAACTTTCAGAACATGAAGATTCAGACAGAGTTTAATTTCATGATCTTCAAATACTCAAATTATCTTTTTCACTCAAAGCAGAAGAGTTCAAGATCAACCTAACATACCAAGTTTTCATCTAAAGTGTAGGGTAAATGAAGTACAATAAAAGTGGTCAACTGTAAATAACTGTCCGGTTGCTGTATGAGCTTGTAGGTGGATGTTGCTCAAAATACTAATAGCGCAAGTCCAATTTCCATATCATTTATATTTTACTAATCAGTTTCTTATGATTTGACTTTAGGTAAAGATATTTCTAAGCTATACGAAGGGATATAATGGAGTGCTAGTTCACATTTTCAAATAAAAAGTTTTTTTTTCTATATTCCAAGGTTGTAAACTTGAAGAAAAGTACTCTTTGATTTCATTCGAGATTTCTTTGACTATTCAACTCTACCCATTTCTTGAGTACTACCAAATGAGCAGATAATGTCAATGAGATTCCAAATTTGAAATAGATGCCATGTTACCTTGTGATGAGTTTCAAAAAACTTGATTACTTCTTCCATGTGATTTCGATAGAACCCCTGCAACACAGTTCTCTCTTAAAACAAATTGACTCATGACTGAATCTGGTTATGAGGGGCAAGACTGACTGTCTATAAATATACCTCAATGTACCCAAAAATTCCAGAGCTAAAATCACCACCAGGAAATCCCATAGCTATTATATTTTCAGTGATGTATGTCATATCCAAATCAAATCCACCTTCCTGTTACAAAGAGTTAAATGTGAAAGTAAGAGAAAACTGAAATCAATATGGAAGATGAGTTAATTCTACACAAAACATAGAAATGTTCCATTCAAAATACAATAGACTCAATAGAATTATGTAAGTTTATAACTGAGAGAGTATCAAATACATAACGAATGTAATTCGGTACCTAAGAAATCAACACCAATTTGATTCTTTAATAGATGAAGTCAAAGGAATGCCTATCTCTGTGATGATGCCTTTAACATGATGGGGAACACAACCTTTTTGTCTAACTAAGAATGCTAGAGGACATATCAATTCTTATGTAGGAGATAATAAATCTAGGATTCTAAGCAGATGTTT
>Ga0315915_1004865_pt1 | contig 16837 bp, 10 predicted proteins | sample MpolbnodulesMG_FD_207738 | JGI IMG/M metagenome (GOLD analysis project Ga0315915, IMG submission 207738) | Medicago polymorpha root nodule microbial communities from Los Angeles, California, United States - branched nodules | ecosystem: Host-associated > Plants > Roots > Nodule | place: USA...
ACTCCATATATGACAGTAGCATTTTCTTCAAAAAAAAAAATATGACAGTAGCATTGCTTTTATTGTTTTCTAAGTGACAGAGAAATGCATTGTGCTAAAACTTATGTAATGGAAAACATCCAATATTACAAGGCAACAGACCGAGACTAGGATAAGACAAATGAATAAGAAATTAGAAGTGGCGTTTGATTAGTTAGCAATGAGTGTTAGGTTTGTTTGGCTGCTTCATGTGTGTTTGTTCATGGTTGCCTTTTTTACAAAGCTTCCTTGTGGTCACACTCTAAACTTCAAGCCAAGGCCTCAAAAGCTTACATTTACAATAAAGAGATTTCCAAATGAGTGATGTTGTCCCTACAAACATTTTCCACTACAAGGAGCAGCACCCCGTGCTTATGTAAAGCTAAAAAAAGCTGAACAAAAACGTTAATTATAGCCACAAGCCAAACCACAACTCTTCCCACTGAAGGATACTAGCTGAAATATTGCAATCATTTTTTAGACTTTAGACTTTTGCTATACAAAAAACCAAACTGAAATGAGTGGAACTATCACCAAGCAGCCTTGATTTCCACATATGCTAAGTTTAGAATGGATGGGGTGCCATGCTACTTTCTTGTAATAATTAGGAACTAACTTCTACTAGGACAAAAGAGAAAAAGAGTATAACAAAAGAGAAAAAGAGTGTGTGTGAGAGAGACAGAGAGTCCCAATAGTTAAATTTGGATTTTCTGTAATCGGGGAATTCTCTATTCATGTATTCAAGACATAGGTGGTAATCAAGATTAGACGGTTTAAATTGAGATTGAAACTCGACCATTTGGTCTTGATCCTATGACCACTGATGTCTCGACTACATGAATGCCGGAAACTTTCTGTCTGAAATAGCAGGATTCAGTTAAATGAAGGTGATTACAGGGAGATTAAAAAATAAATTGACCATTAACAAAAATATATGATCATTCTTAAAAAAAAATGAAAATATATGAGTAAGCATTCCATATACATTGTCCTAGGGAAAAAAATGCATTGCTGTTCTGTGTCACTTGTTTGGTCTATGTAACATCAATTCCATTCACATGTGATGGCATAATAGAGCTTCAATTCAGACAGATTTACATATAAATAAATGTAACAGCAACACAATAGTGTTATGAGATATAATGATAAGCATTTTTGCATAACATAATGAATCATATTACATGAGTAATATATTTAGAGCATAAAACAACAAAAATAGCTACAGTTTGATAAGTATTCACATTCTTCTTATTTCACTATCCATTCCCCCACAGGCAGCTATCACAAATAATAATAATGAATCAAAAGGCAGAACCAAAATAAAATAATATTAGAAGCAAAGAAGATTGAAACCTATATGCTTTTTTAATTAATGTGAAGATAAACGTTACTCTATCTATCCCTTGTACTGATTGCACTGTGTTGTAGGCCTTGTTTTCTGCTTCCCAGCTCTCAAAGGGCAGGGAGTCTCTACGGGAGGGACCATGCAATTATACTGCATACACAGTGAACTTCTCTCTGGAATCACAGCCGTTGGACTAATCTCAATTCCAGTCAAATAATTATGCTGCAAATATAATATCTGTATGCTTGCATCCAGTAACCGGTCCACAAAACTAGCCGGTACCCGACCGGTGAACCGGTTATTATTCAGGTAAAGATTCTGCACATTAGCTAGCATAGGTGATATTTGACCAGATAACCGATTAAAGCTAAGATCAACGGTTGGAATTGCAACTTGATCCACCGGTTCAACTGAACCGGTAAACTGGTTTCTTTCTAATTGGAGATTGGTAAGTGGAAATGAGAATACCTTACCCGGAAGAGGTCCAGTGAATTGGTTCAGACTCAGGTCTAAATAGTTTAACTGATTAAGCCGGGTCAGAACCCGGTCCATTGAGCCGGTGAATTGATTCCACGACAATGAGAGATACTGAAGTGACGGAGGGAGAAAATTTGGACCAATAGAACCGGTGAGAGAGTTGTGCTTTAGGTCCAACCGGCTTAAGCTTTGAGAATCAAACCGGGGAAGTGAACCGGCTAAACGGTTGTGACAGAGAATGAGATTGGTTAACCCCGGTAATGAACCCACCGTCGGAGGAATTTTTCCGGTGAGCTGATTGTAACTAAGATCAATAGTTCGAAGACTGCGTAACTCACCTAACTCCGCCGGAATCTCACCGGAGATGAAGTTTCTGTTAACACCAAGAAACCTAAGATTCTTCAAGCTTGAAATGGTTTGTGGCAGGGGGCCGTATATTCTTCCCGGTACAACGGTGAACTCAGCTAGAGAAGAAAGCTTACCAATGGCCGGGTCAAGTCGACCGGTTAAACCGGCTGCACCGGCTCTAGGATCACCGAGGTTGAGAGAAATAACCTTATCAGAATCACAAAACACACCGGAGAAGTTGCATGGATCAGCAGTGAAATCCCAAGAAGAAAAGAAATCAGAACCAGGCATGTCTTCAAGAGCTTTACGAATGGATTGAAGAGCTAGAAAATCAGTTGGGTCTAAAATCGCGTTTACAATAATCCGTTTCTGTAAGAAACAAAAGAAAAAGAGAAGAAAACATGAATGAATCATGGTTTTCGCCATTGAAAACACAAAACAAAAACCCTCAATGCAAGAGGAACAAACAGAGAGTGTTTGGTTTTATAGCCAAAGAAAAAGAGAATGTGATTAAGCTTGAAGAGAAAGCAATAGCTGAATCTGAATTTTTATTTTTGGCTTGTGAGAGAAGTTGCAGAGTAATGAATATTGAGAACGAACACAACAACTATGTTTGCTACTTTTTACTATGTTTTGTTTTGTTGTTATGTACTCTCTTCCAACGAACTTAATTTTTTTAATGGTTGTAACAATTTTTTATTCTTTTTTGTTTCTTGGGAAATGTTCTCATCAAACGGTTGTCCGAGCCTACTTGGCTTCGGACGACATGTCATCATCTTTGCTTCGTGTAAATCACGTGACTCGTATGGCTTTTATGTCTCTTCCGAACCTGAAGCAAAAACACGTTGGATTGCTGTTAAAATGATTGGCCACCACGTGGCAATATGGACCCAATTACTATCTTGTAAAAAATTAATTAATATAATATTTTGTTGACAAATTGTAAGACAGCACTAGGGACATATTTCTCACTTCTCTAAAAATAGTAATTGTGAAAAATATGATTAATTTTACTAGTGGGGAGAAGTGTGACAAAAGCTTGGTACCAAAGGAACAAATTAGCACACTAGGAAGAGACAGAGGGTAAGTGTGGGTTTTAATTTTATGTGGGGATAGTAGTAGTGGATATATTGAGTGAGTGACAGCTATTAATGTAATGCAGCTGATACTTCATAATCGAATAGGACATTCATAAAGTAAAAGCTGGGCTATGATTCTCTAATTTCACCCTCTTGCTCTTTGAGACTTTTTGGTATATATGGAACCCCTCCTATTTCGCTATATGATTAGTTATTATGGGTAAATAAATCATAATAACCAATAAATGTGAATTCTGTTTTAAGTAAGTAAGATCTTGATGAATGAGTTCCATTAATAGGAAGATTGATTGTGATGCATACTTGCTTGGACTTCAACCCCTTGATAGATAGCATAAATGTCATTTATTAGAGACTCCCCCAATCTTTTTCTTATTAATCAAGGTAACCATCATAAAGAACACATATATTGAAATTTTTCTTTAATTGACACTATATTGTTGGCTTACACCTTTTACCTTTTCTTTTGTCACACTTATCTTAAAAGAAACATACACTAAAATGAAAATACATGTCTTTCTTGGATAAAATTGAAAGGAGGTAGTTTGAAGGTGAAGTAAGCATAGTCAAATATCATATTCAGTCAAAGTCATGTATATTTTAAAGCTTGTTTCGCAATTCACATACATTATGCTTTGAGCTTTCAGCAATTACCGTGTCATACTTTCATGTCCTCTTTTTATTCTCTTGGTTACAGAGTGTAAAGTCAACATATATAACAGAACCAAATCAACTATATCATGTGCTATGCTACGTACTTGGGGAAAGTTTGTTACGTTTTCCTAAATTGTTCACCTTTTTGTCCTCTATACTCTTATCTTTTTTCACATCTTCTCTTTGCCAAAAACTATCTGAGCTGTGTTTGCTTTTGCGTGGGTCAAAAGTCACATTAAAATCAACCTATATTTTAAAAGATTGAAAGATATTAAAGGTAGTCCCAAATAACTAAATTATTTTCTAACAAAAACGGTTTCGTGGAGGGCAAGTTTTATTACAAATCCGTGTGACAATTTCTGAGGTTATAAATACTTTGTTCTCTAAGTTCACACTTAAGTACTTACTTAATTATGATTAGTGAAATTATGGTTATGGCTTCTAGTAGAAATGAGAAATGCTAGTTGATTGGTTAAAATTCATATGGGACCCACTAAACTTATATGGGACCCACATGATTTAGTGGGACCCATGTAAGTTTTAACCAATCAAAGAGAGTGTGTTAAAAGGTGTGTGTTAGAATGTGTGTTGTTAACGTTCCTTAGTAGAAATATGTGATATAACATGGCAGTAGATAAAATTGCCACATATTCTTGAGAGTGAGAATGACAAACAAACATAAAGGTGTCCTTGGATAGAGATTAAAGTGAAGTGAACACAAGACAGACAACCTGGCTACATATTTAATGTGGTAGTAGAAATGTGTCTACCTCTAACTCAAATCCGGCCAAGCCATAAAGACAAAAATAAAAAGCATTTTTCTGAATGTAAAAGAATGATATGTCCCTTGAGTTAATTTATTCGGTCCCAAACATACGAAAACGAACAACCACATTGCTACTTCTTAGAATTTAGATTTTGTTTAACTCATCTCTTCAAAGATTAGGTTTTTTAGGTCATATTATATTTAATGTGGATTATCGACACGCCACCTACTGGATATAGAATGTGATCATGATCAAACCACTCTTACTTTTATAGAATTTATTTAAATGAATTCAATTGTAAAAAATCAACTTACAAGGGGGAACATGTCTTTCACTTATAAACAGATTTTCAGTTACATTATCCACGATTCTGTTCGGATAAATAACTTAATTTGTTGTTTATAATAGAAGTGTTTATTCATGATAAATGTTTGCTGGTAAGTTATTTCTATATAACAGAAAATAAAATAAATTTAAATTGTTTTCTTCTATATTATAAGTTGTTTTTCTAAACCATATATATCTTGCAGAACTTATGAAAATATACTAAAAACACTAACGAAAATTGATTTAGTCAGTAAGTAGTTGACTCAATACAAAGATATAAGTTTAACTCTCGTTACTAACGTATGAACTATTTAATAGATCTTTTATAAGTAACTTTATATTAATGCAACCTTTGAGTAAGATCTTAAAGAAACACCCACATGGCCAAATCATGGAAAAATTGTCATGATCCTCCTAGAATAGCCGTCGTTTCCTTATAAGTTTTGAAGATTGCACCAACCATAACCACCAAAAACATGTGTCTTTCGAGCGTAATATTATCTTCAATTTATGGAGTTTAAGGTGTTGGCTTTTGAGGCTGGTGTGGTGATTGCACTACTTTTTTTTTTATGAGGTGATTGCACTATTTATCTATAGTGTTCCGCATGCGTATTAATGTAACATCCTTGTGTTGTCTTTTTCGTCCTGCCTTTGTGCTATGATCAAATGGTATTTTTTTCCATCAACATTTTCAACTCTCTTTTCATCAAACTATTTTTGATGCCGTTTAAAAATGTATTTATTCGAATATGGAAAAGAAAATGAAGAGTTTGTATGGTTCAATCGTAGAAACTCTCAAATTTGAGTTTGCAAATTATCAAATATGGTTTGACCATTTTTTTCTTATGTTTGGATTTATTACGATTCTTGATAAAACTCGTAAATGAGAGAAAAATATATTGATTAATTAGAGAATTGTTGTTTATATTAAGGGGTTATAACAATTCTTAAAACAAAATGAAAGGATACAATAAGTCTTATATAGTCGATGAAGGGATGTCAATGGATACTCATGAGTACAGATAATATGATATTCGTCTCCGTTCCGTTGGATAAATACGATACTCGTGCCCGTTTCGTACCTTCGTAGGTACCCACTATGCGGGTATCCGTATGTATTGCGGTATCCAAGGGTATTCATGGGTACCCATGGATTTTTGAATTTATTTATTTGTTTGTATAAAGAATAACTTTTTTTAATTACCAAAAAACTTTAACTTTTAAACATCCGTACATATTTCATTCAAAATTTAATAAATCATACATAATCCATAAAAAATTCATGATTCTTAAATAATCCATACAAATTCTTGAAGGAAAAATAAAAGTATAAAACAACCAAATAAACATCTGAATTTCATATGTATTCCAAACTTCAATAACTTTATTTCACTTCCCAATTATTCCTGAAATAAAAACATATAAATCTCTACAAATAAAAATTGGTTATAATTGAGGAATCTTAGACGGACGGTGAAATTTCCTTCAATAAGGTAGCAACTTTAAGAAATAAGATATATGAGGATATTTTAATAATTTACTTAATTTATTATTAGGTATGGGTACCCGTAGATATGTGTACAATCAAATTCGTGTCTGTACATATAATAATCGGTAGCCAAATACACGTTTCTTATATCCGTGGATATCCATTTAGTTACCCGTCCCATGTCCGTAATGGATTTTACCTCACCGATATCCATGAGCATGAGTATTTTTGTCACCCTTAGATGAGAACAAGTAACTAATCTAACTTAACTAGAGTAACTTATTTATTAGTGTGACTAACTTACGGCTAATATTCCCTTGCAAGTTGGAACGTGTTTACTACAATTCAACTTGGAAAATACAAAAAATAAAAAATAGCCGAAAAACATCGATTACAAAGAATATGAAATGTCTAAATACATTGATTAAAAATGCTTTCGTTTTTCTTTTAGCAAAAAAAAAATGCTTAGTTATCCATTTCCTTTTATGGGCATAAGCTAAAATGTTGATAAGATTGAGAGAATGTAATTGTTTGACTATCCATACTCTTTATCTTCACGAATAAAAGTCAAAATGTCAATGATGCTTAAAAAATGAATTTTTATTGCTTAACTATCTATTTTCTTTATGGATACAAGCTAAAATGTCAATTATACTAAAAATAATTAATTTTGATTGTTTAATTATCCATTATATTTATCGATAGAAGCAAAAATGCCAATAAAAACTAAAAATAAAAAGTTTTGATTGTTTAACTATCAATGATCTTTATAGATAGAAAATAAAGTGTCGATTTATACTAAAACAAAGACATAATACTATCACAAAATATTTATTATATTTAATTATCAATGCTAGGGGTCTGAATTTAAGAATTGGGAATTTAATTCAAATAGGTACTCAATCCAAACCTTGTAACATAATTTCACTAAGGCTTTGTTAGAGAGTTTTGAGGGGAGGGGAAGGAAAGGCTTAGGAGGGGAAGGGAAGGGAAGGGAGAAAGGAGGAGAAACATTCCCCTTGTTTGGGAGTTAAAGAAACCAATAAGCAAAGGAGATGGAGGGGTTATGTGATAATTTTACTATTTTACCATTTTTTTTCTCTTAAAATCAATACATTGTGTTATACTTTGTAATTTATCTTGTAAATATAATTGGAATTTTGAATTATTATGAGGACAAAATTGTCAATTTGTATGTTTAACCCCCCAAAACCCCCAATTTGGGGGAACTTTAAAATTGGACAAATGAAGCCTTCAAGACCCCCCAAAACCTTTCCCTATTTTTTTAAAACTCTCAAATAAGGGTTTACCTCTCCATAAGTCTTTCCTTCTCCTCCCCTCCCCTCCAAAACCCAACTCGCAAACAATAAGGTTTTGACGAGTCTATAAAAGCTAGTTTACATCTTTTATATCTTCGCAGCTACATTTTATTTCCTTCATAGCTATGTTTGTAGAGTTCCTTCGTAGATACGTTTTGTATTTCATAGATCATCTATTAATTTTGTTCAACGTCTTCATCAATCAATCTACAAATTTCAAACTTACGTTAATTAAAACCAACAAACTCAAACAAATCAAAGCAATCGCCAACAAACCTTCGGTTTGAAAATGATTGAGAGTACAATTTCACTCTACTTCTCTCTCCCCAACGTTCCAAACTCTATTACACAAAAAAGTGAATAACAATGAACCTTCATTTTGAAACCACAAATCACCCTTCCAAACACATACAACTCCATTAACTAAACAGAGGCCCGTTATGCCTACATTTTTATCAATGAAAACCTTATGTCAAGTCACATTGTCAGGCTGAATTTCTTGGTTGAATTAAATAATTAAAATGGAAATGTCTGGGTTGAATTTTTGGGTTAATTGAATATCTAGGGCTTGTAGAATAGTTATTTTATGTGAAAGAGGCGTGGGTTGTGGGAAGAATGAGAAGGGGAAAGGGAGCGAGTGGATAGAAGGAGGTGAAATTTGGGGTATACCGATTTTTGAACATGATGAAGATGTTTTAGGTTAATAGAAGATGTTTTTTTATTTTTGTGAGTTTATTGTTGAAGATGATGAACACAACAGATTTATGAGTTTATAACAATATTTAAATTACTAATTAAAAAAATATATATTATATTAAAATATCCCACTACAATAGGATCAATATTATCTTAAAATTATATAAAAGAAATATGAGATTACAAGTTAGATTTTTCAATATTCCAATTATACCTTTAAACAAATTTTCCTTGTTGGTGTCATTGAAAAGGATAGGAGTGTATACTATATTTGCAATATTGTTGTTAATTGAAAAAGATAAGCGTGATTTGTTACGATAAGTCACAAACATCTATACATATAATTTTAATCAAAATCTAAATTATATAAAAAAAAACATTTATAATTTACACACGTTCGCGCAATAAAAAAAAGCATATAGACGGGCACGAAGTATACATAATATTAATGTTTGTGTTTTATGTATGGTATTTATTAAAAGTACATATAACCCATAAGTTATAAAACAAAGAAGATTACTCATATTATAACATGTATTTTACTATATAAACTATTAACATTCGCCTAAAATATAAAATAAATAAATTCTAGTTTTTTGACAAATAAATAAATTTAAGTTATCTAAATTAAAAAAATTATCAATAATATTAATGTTTGTATTATATGTATAATATTTATTAAAAATCCATATAATGATTGCTCATATTATAACTTGTAATTTTTTTATGGTGATATAACCCATAATTTATTAAATAGACCATTACTATCTACCTAAAATATAGATTTAAATGGGACCCCACAAATGGATGGTGGAATTAAACCCCTTAGATTAATCGTCAATAAGTTAGACACCGAGTTTTTTTAAAAAATAAACCACTTAAAATATAAAATTAATAAATTCTAGTTATCTAAGTTAGAAAATTATCGAGAGTGTTTAGAATGAATGTAATAAGCATATGTAGGAAAACAAAATTATTTTCTTATAAATATATAAAATTGATTAAAATATGAATATAATTTAAGCAAACAATCATCTAAAATTTTCTCTATCAGTTTAATATTTTAAAAAAATGTATGAGTTATCTATTATATTTAACAAAATCTCTTTTAAATGAAATATAATTTAAAATGAAATTTAATGAATGAAAAAACTGAGAAATAATTATATAGTTTTTTTTTAAAAGAAGGCAAAAACTCATGTGAATTTCTTTATGTGTTATTCATATGATTATTAGTTAGAAAATACACTTTTCATGAGTTTTTATTTAGGAACCATAAGAAAAGCACAAAAGAAAATACACCGAATTTTTTAATTATGTAAAGAACTATACGTAAAGCATGTAAGGAAAATACACCTAAATTTTGTCCTTAAAATAAAAGATTTTTTGAATGGCAAATATTAACTATTAGTTGTTAAAAAAAGAACACATAGTATATGAAAAAATAAAATGATCAAATAAATATATAATAGTAATAATAGACTTATGAATGAAAAAATAATAGTGTTAGTGGCGGTAATTAGGGATGCCAATAAATTTATATGCATGATATCCACATGTACACACACATAAAATAAATTGATATTTAGAGTACTTTAAATTAATGGGTACAAATGTAGAAGTAAGGGTATTTATACACACAATTTATAATGATAATTAAGACGTGCAATTTTTTTTTGAAGATATTTATACTATATAATACAAAGGTTTTTATAAATTTCCCCTAACGTATTGATCCAAAAACATGGGTAAAGCTCTCCTTCTCTTTGAGGGAAAAATTGTTGATGTGTTAATATAGTATCTGTCCATAATAAAGAAATTATAAAGTTAAATAATATTGAAAAAATAAAAAAGTTATACTTATTGAATCAAATTATTTTATAGTTAAAATTTGAATCGAAATATGTTGCAAAAAGATAAAAAGTGATAAACAATTAAACCCTATATAAAAATTAGAATATAAAGATACTATTTTAAAATTTGCATGTGACTGAAATTTGGTACATTTTATTGAGATATTAACGGTAAATAAAAAATAGAAGTTTATTTTGTAAAGATAAAAAATTATACTACCTCCGTCCCTAATTATAAGACCCTTTTGAGAAATTTTTTTGTCCCTTTTTATAAGACTCATTTGCTATTTCCAAGTACATTAATTATTTCTTTACACACATGCCCCTATTTATTATACATCTTTTTCTTCAATCAGCAATAAATAACATATGAAAAACATAAAATTAGAAATTAGAAAAAAAATAGATATAATCAAAATTTATGTGTATTTTTTTAAAAAAATATGCTACATTAATATTAGAAATCAATTAAACATTTAAATGAAATATTTTGATGGTAGTATCAAATTATTCTATGTATTTTGAGAGCTTTTCCACCCATTGTGATCCTAACATTAATCTCTACAGTTGCGCGGAAACAATTTTTGATTCACACAAAAAAAAATGAAAAAATAGAGAAAAGGTAAAGGAAAATTAATATTGAGTGACACACGTACTTAAAAAAATCAAAATATAAAATATTTTCGAAATTTTTATTTAGGTTAAATTATTAAACTTATTGAAAAAAATATTTTTAAACAATTAGAAATTTTTAAGATGTGTATATTTGGTTGGATATAATGCATACTTATGTGCGTTTGTTGATATATTTATGCTTCATAAAATATCATAAATTAATTCAAAACTAAATAAAATATTTAGGTTATAAGATCAAAGTAATGTATGTAGTTTGTTGAGATATTTATGGCAAATCAAAATATTAGTTTTTAAAATGAAAAAAGATTAAAAAAAAATATTGAGAATAAATGTAGAAGTGATATGATAAGGATATCATATGGTCTACCTTGTGCATGTATTATTCTTATGAAGATCCGTCACGACAAGCCTATTCGACTGGGTGAGATAAGCTCTCACTGGAAAAGGGGTTATGTACACTTGAAGAAAGTCATGAAGATAGTTTTTATGTCATGGAGGTTATGCGTCAATTAGCATTTCTCGAAGCGACAATGTTGTCTCCACCTCCAAGAAATGTACAAACCAAGAAGCCAAGAAAAAAAATTAAGATCTACACCAAAAGAGGCATCGACTAGTCGAATTACATCCTCGTGGCATCATGTTGATTCTCAATTTTCCGACAGTCAATCATCACCAACAAAGTCATCATTTCCTAATAGGAAAGGTGCTCGTATTGACGATCCATCATGTTCCTCGATTATAACGCCTACTCGGGTTTCAAAGCCTATTCCGGTTTCAATGTCTACTTGGGTTGCAATGCCTATCGACATTCCAACACCTATTTGATTATATGCCAAAATTTAAGAAACCATTTATTGAAAAAATCATGGATGTTAAAGGCGATGTGAATCGTAGATTTCAGGTTATAGCTGAGTACATGGGTTTGACTGAAAAATTCATGTTATGGTTCACATAGCACTTATTCATGAGGTGAAAGATCATAGGAGTGAATATATGCGGGTATGTGCAAGTGAGGATCGTTTTAACTATATCTTGAATTGTTTGCACCCTCCCCAAAATAGTAGTGGAATTGCATTTGAAGATAAGTGGTTGACGTCACCGAACATGGGTCACATCGTTGCAACTTGCTACAATAGGGTTGTCATTGAGTTGACAAATCATGAAATCAGTATTTCGGAGACTTTTTCCCAATTAGAGGCAGACCACTTAAACCAAAAACCCACATCATGTGTCTTGGTTTAATCCTCAATCTTTTTTTTTTGAAGATGATTGTCCAATACTTACATCGTCTATGGAGTGGAAGCTATACAAGAGCGAAGAGGTTGAGACATGGGAAGATGCTTTTTTGCATATACAAACTTGGTTTCGAAAGCTCGTGGAAATTGAAAAAGGAGAGAAACCGCCACCACAAAAAAAAATGTCAAACCAAGTCAATCCAATTTTGTGTGACACTTCTAAAAAAGCAAAAGAAGAATTTGAAGTTATTGAAGAAGATGAAGATGATTCAATTTAGTAGAATGCTATGACACTTTTTTGTCACCGTTCGTCCTTTTTTTGGTCGATATTACACCGACATATTTTTTGTGATCGATAATGTAACACCAATTTTTGTGGTCAATATATAACTAAAATTATATAAATTATATAAATATATTGACTTTTATGTGGTAGACAAAACACCGACAATTTTATTGGTTATTATTGATCCGCGTTTAATATAAATATATGACTATATTTCAACAATAATTTACTTTACCTTTCATTTCGTTTTATTCTAATATTGTTATTCCATCAACTTTTGTGAAGTGAAACATGTCTGAAGATGGACTAACTGAAGCTCATGTTCGATACTCTGCTTTCAAGAGGATGGTTGGGGTTTATTTAACTCCCATCGACAAGTTGGATGAGTTGAAAACATAAATTAACAAATATTTTGTCCATCTTGATGAAAATCATACTACGTGTCGTGTATTTGTACATGTACCATGTGTAGATTTGGGGACAGATAAAGATGAAGACATGTGGAAAATGATTTATTATCCTCAGGTTATTCAGAATGATGGCGATGTAGCATCCATGTTTAGGTTGATGGTTGAAAATAATAAATTATATCTTTGTGTTCGTTTCAACTACGACTGCCCAAATTGTCACCATAGATTAGATGTCATTTTATGAACTTTTTAATTTTATTTATGTATTGTTATGTAATATGTTGTCTAAAACTATTAACGTTACACTTTTGTTGAATTTCATTTATTCGTGTATTGTTGATGTAATGTCGAATTGATTTAATGTTATTGAATTATGAAAGATTATGTAATGTTGTTTATGATCTAGTATTGTTGGTGAATCGGTTGTACTGCTTCTAGAATTGTGGTTCTGAGCTTACGGGTCCATAGACAGGCCGGTTTGTGGCTTGGTTGAGATTGCAAGTCTACTACCTACATTTCTGCTATAAATGACAGTTAAGTAACCATGGTAGAACGACAGTTAACTGGCGCTGGTAATTGAACGAACGATAGCTAACTACCGTTAATAGCGTATTTTTAAGGTGTGGAAGAGCAATTTTTGAAGTGGGAAGAAATATTTTCATATGCGATAAGAGGAAAATAACAAGGTAAACTCGAGGCTAATTCAAAAGTGCCCCAAAAGGGAGTGCTTTCTTGCTCCATGTTCTGTGCAGTTAATAGCACCAATAGAAAAAAGAGAAATGATATGCATAAACGCTTAAACACACTCTCATTATCACACTCTCCTTGATTGGGCCACGTCATCCACTTTTTAAACTGGTTATCTGGCTACCGGTTCATTAATATGTGTTGTTATATATATTTTTATTTTATTTTTGTAATTATATTGAATTTCACTGTTGTATTTCATCAAGCATCGCCAAAAGGAAAATTGGTAGACAATCCAGCCATCTTCTTCCCCATCCAACCACCAGTTCCACCATTTTTTTAACTGAAACCACCACCCCTTAAATTTATTATAAGTACCTCAACAACGTCAACTATAATCAAATGCCCCCATGACACTCTCATTTCGTTCTCACTGAGCCACCAATAGATGTAATTGACCCACACCATACTACCCATCGCCTTTTCACACAAATCCCAACTCCTCCATCCACGTCGTCGTATGTGTGCCGTGCTGCTCGGTCGTTCCACCTTTGTATCTGGTACTAACAACCATGTCCGGTGGCCTAAAATCACAACCACCCCCAATTTGAAACCATTGAATCGAAGTAAAAATTAAAAGACAGAAGGTGTGCACCAATAATGGCAATACAAAAACAAATACAAATGAGACATGGTTTGTGTAGTTTGTAAAAGAATGGTGAGTCGGTGATTAACTATTAATTATCATGAAAAAAATAAAATAAAAAATGGTATAACATGTTGCACCGGTAAACCAGTAAAGGGTTGAAATTTTTTGACCACGTGACATCTTGTACAGGCGTGTGTCCAAAGGTGAGTGTCAGAGCGTTTATATTTAGCATTTCTCTAGAAAAAATGATCCAACGGTTAAGTGTTGTTAGGGGTATTAAGGTAATTCTGGGGTAGCTGGGAGCAATTTTTTTATCCAAATAGATTCTAGATTTGAGGAAAGCACAATCATATCATCATACTTATTCTAAAAGCTTATTAGGTCAAGCAAACGCTTAACCCTAATAGCTTTGGTATTTTCCCTTCCAAGCATGTAACTTACGTGTGTTAAACAAGCTATCATACCTCGTTAATGTTGTTTTCAAATTTTAAAATTTGAATTTCCCTCCCAAATGTATATATCATCACTTAAGAGCCATTTGTGTTGCCAACTACTTAACTTAAAGTATCATGTTTAAACTTCCAATGCAGACCTAATTAATGTAGCTGACTCTCTATATATAGAGGTCATATGCATGCAAGTTTATCATTAGTTATGACTTTTGTGTGTTGATGAGTTCTCACTACTTTGTCTACTTTCACTTTTTTATTTATCTTGCTAAATTTGAAGGTTATACTGTTGAGTAATTTAACATTTGACAATTTTTATTTTTGAAAGAACTTTTGACAATTGGGTTGCCTCTAAACTTTTCATGAAGTGAATGCTAATGAATTGATGGAAATTAAGCGTTTTTCTTGTTTCATTACATTACTATTCTTCATTCTTTCTCAGCATTTCTTTGTGATGTTACGAGTTCCTCTATCTTCTTGACATACTTATTACACTGAAAATTGTTTTCCTTTTTTATATTTGTTATGCATAGGTCTACTATTTATTGGTAGCTAAAAACGGAGTAATACATTTTATCTATCAGGATTCTTGAATAATTTTACCCACACAATGTTTAAATGTCTAAATTTTCTCTGTTCAGATTGAATAAGTTTGTCTTATCAAACAACTTTTTGGATTAATTAAATCATTATACTTTCAAATAACTATTATTAGTTATTAGTTAAGCTTAAACCATGATACTCAATTATTTATCGTCACTTTCTATAGCTTACTATCACAACCATTTGAAATATTTCCTTTATGCTTTATGACTAAATGAGTTGTTAGCAGACTAAATGAGTTGTTAGCAATCATTGAAACCTCATTTACATTATTATTTGTCCTTTGGTTCAATTTTTTCCCCTTTTCTAGAGAATCTTTTTTCTTTTTCATTTTGTGCTTTCTTTAACATGGTTAATTAATAATATTTTAGGTTGCAAATCTGTTATTGTTGGAATGTGGTCTGTGCTTGCTGAGGTTAGTGTGTGATGTTGTGTTTATGAGACGTTGTTGTCTGGTGCATATTGCTTTGTGGCATTTGGATAGGGAAGTCGGTGTTTCAATTATAACTAAACAGTTTACTTGCTAACATACAGGAAATCTTCAATTGTGAATAGACTTTCCTGCGTGTACAACTTGAGGTTTCATTGCAACCGTTGATGATAGTGCAAAATTGCTTAAAGACTACATATTAAACTTTCCTTGGTTTGTAATAATTTTTGGAATACATTCCTAGGTGTATGCTTCAATTTGGAGACAATACCTTAAGTAAAAAAAACTGGTAATGGTCATTGATTGTGATTGGAAAAAGAATTTCATAAACAAGTATTCAGTAAAATATGCTGTAGTTATTTTTAGTGGGATCCTTTTTTAAAATCAATACAATAATATATTTTATGTCTATACATGATGCGTGCAATAGAGCCCTCTCAAAAATGTCCTTGTAAGATTAGCTCAGTTGGTAAGGACGATGCATAATATATGCAAGGTCCGGAGTTCGAACCCCGAACACCACCAAAAAAAGAGCCCACTCAAAAGACCGATGTATTCTTACTCAATGATTATATTTTTGCATTTCCTTATGTTAGAGTGCATGTGTTTTGTTATGCATCAGAAAGTAACTTTCTTCTAGATCACAACCTAATAATATAAAATGGAATTGAACGACACTACTCCAGAGAAGAAAAACAAAGCAATTTCAAAGTTCGCGATGCCTTAATTGTCTCTATATGAAATTATTTCATTAAGGGAACTTGATAATTTCATCATGAAAAAAAGGGCACTTGATAAGATATTACGGTTTTATAGCCTTATAAAATATGTTCTAATCTTTTTCTTTTTGTAAATGTTGTTATTTACAAAGACAATCTTTTGGTTTGATACCATGTGCGACCAAATCATTGCATGAGTATTTCAATTGTATTGTACTATATATTATTAAATCAACTTTTTTCTTTGGTATACTTTATTCCTGTATATTACGATTAATAAGACCCGTGCGGAGCACGGGTCGATGGTCTAATGGCTATTAAGTAAATAGAAATTTACTCTTAT
>Ga0315915_1004867_pt1 | contig 16835 bp, 12 predicted proteins | sample MpolbnodulesMG_FD_207738 | JGI IMG/M metagenome (GOLD analysis project Ga0315915, IMG submission 207738) | Medicago polymorpha root nodule microbial communities from Los Angeles, California, United States - branched nodules | ecosystem: Host-associated > Plants > Roots > Nodule | place: USA...
CAAAAAAAAAAAACTCTTAAAAATAGATTCGATAGAAGAAATTATAACTATAGGGGCTTTGAAAAAGGAAAGAAAGTAAACCGGCAAGGAGGACAGGACAGACTTCAGTAGAATCAGACGCCACCATAAGGTAGAAATTTATTATGCCATGACGACAAACGAGCCTCAATACGGTCCACAACTGGTTTCCAAAAACTCAACTTTCTCAAATCACCACCAATGGGCAGCCCCAAGTAGACAAAAGGAATAGATCCACGTCGGCAATTCATCACTGATGCCGCCTCCATCAACCAAGAATCAGGTATATTCACCCCGTCAGCATACTCTTGTGGAAATAAACCTTTAAGCCTGACACCTTTTCAAACAACAACAAAACCACCCTCATGGAGCGCACATTTAACCCGCTTTTTTCACCAATAATAAGAGTAAACATTCTTTAATAAAATTAATAGTAAAAATAACTAATAAACTAACTACTGTATTTTTTAAGGGTCTTATTAGCGAGTGTCTCTAAAACACTCTTTAATAAAATTAATAGTAAAAATAACTAATAAACTAACTATTGTATCTTTTAAGGGTCTTATTAACGAGTGTCTCTAAAACACTCTTTAAAAAAATCAAATATTTCAATTCCTAACGTATTGATTACGCATATTTTCTTAAAAGATTATCATTTAAAAATCTTAAAGAGTGTCTTTGTCAACATTTCCCATTTTTTAATGTGTTAAAATATCAAAACGATTAATAATAAAATATGTAGAGTACTATCATTAGTGTTTTGAACTCTTGTTTTAATCTTTGGTCTATTCTCTTTGGTACACTTTGTGTTGAAGGGATTGCTTCTTGGTGTTGATATATCCCATTTTAATTTCTTAAAAAAAAAATGTTGGGAGGTTTCAAGTTTTCTTTTTGATAACTGGTTTGTTTTTGTTAGGGAAAAAAAGTACTGCAGGAGTAAGTGAAAGAGTAATTCACTGATTCAGTAACTCAACAAAAAAAAATTGGTGATTTTATTCTCAAAGTTTCCAAGTGGAAAAGGCCAAGGTGGAAGACCTTTTTAGGTCTCCTACCATAGGAGACTAGATTTTTTTATTTTTTTGCAAAAAGGATGTAAACCATTAGATGCATTAAAAAGATTTTGAATGGTTGAGATTTACAAGTTACTTGACCCACTAAAATTCTATTTTTTAAACACATATATTGATTTTAAAAAATCCAATTGATTTTGGAATTTAACTAAGGGTGTTTTTCGCAATGTTGGAAAAATTGAAAAAAAATCCCAGCATGCTTATACGCCTTTGATTAATTCTGATTTAGTTTTAATGATAAAACTATAAAATTACTAGCGAATAGACGAGAAACAATATTTTTTTTTTATGAAAATTTAATTTTGATTAAAAGCAAAAATATATGTTTTTTGCTTTCAAATTATAACAAATCAAAATAACCATGATTATCTATTTCAATGACACCAATAATATAACAAAAAAATATATTCTAAATTCGTATTTTTTTAATGACACCGCAAGAACAATCTTTATTATATAAAAAATTATTTAAGAGTATAATTGGAATAATGAAAAGTAAGTATATATACTCATCTAGTTTGTTGCACTTTTTAAAGGATAAAGGAAAAAAAAACTGGACATATATATACTCATATCGTGTTTGTTATTTTTTTTAATATTTGAATTCATTCTTATCTATTTGTTACATTCGTAATTTGTACTGAAAATTGAGGGCGTTTTTGTAAAGAGAAAAAGTCAGCCTAAAAAAGCCGAAAGGAGTTATTTTCTTTATATATAGTATAGATAAATAAAAATAATATTAGTAATTACATATTATTGTATTTTTTTAAAGAATATTATGGTATTTTTAAATAGGTTCATTTTAGTTCTTTTAAAAATATTCTTTAATTTTAAGTCCCTATAAAATTTTCAATCACTAAATTTGGTGTCTATTTTTAATTCAATTCATGTGTAATATTTGTATTTTTTTAACAAAATTGTGTAGAATATTGGCTAAATTGCTATTTTCGTCCCTTGACTATTTAATTAGTATCGCTTTGGTCGCATGATTAAAATTTGTTCCATTTTGTTATTTTAAGTTTATCTCTGATACACATTTTGGTCATTTATGTTAGTTTTAATTAAAAAACGTTAAAGTTTAATAAAAAAATGTTAACTGTTGTACACATGTCATTATGACATTGGCTCTAAAAACATTTATTATATTTTTTCCTCATCTTCATTAAAACCTTCATCAGATTCATCAATTAAATTCTGAAACAAAAACTAAAAAAACTTTTAAGAGCATATATAAGAGCATAGTTTAGAACATATATAAAAACGTATTTGTGTGGTTTTTTTTTTTAAAGGGTATGTCTAGTTTGTTATTATGTCGGTGTCGGTATGATATACACATAGTAAACAAAAACACAAAATTAAATAATTTTATAAAAAAATTATTAACTTAAATTATGTTAACTCTAATAAATTAGACGATAATTATTCAAACAAAAAATATCAGAAATCATTTAAAAAATAAAATGATATGTTTTATGGATAAGAGCAAAGTAATATAATGGGTATGGAATTATTTATATATTTTTTTTACCTTCTATACTAGGTAAATAATGCGCTATCACCTACAAAAACAAATTATTTAAATTGTAAATTTTTTTTTTTGAGTCTCTCGAAGACCTAATATGGTCTCCCACCTTAAACAACACCTCCTACTTCTCCCTGTTTTAGAGCAATGAATGCAAAGCAAGTATTTACTCCAAATGGTAGAAGCAATATTTAATACGCAGAAGACGGTAGGTAGAAGTAACAACTTCATGTGTCAGATTTTTCAATCTTGAATTGAAACCATTAACTACGTTCACCATTGGTTCGTAGTCCCATTAAATCCTTTCTTCAATAGTTGCACCTAAATTCATGAAAAGAATATCAAAATTCAATTCAAACACCACGCCATAAGTAATAATCAACCATAAAGTCAAATATCAAGAATTTTTAGTAGAATTTTGTTTTTTCTTTTTCCTCTATTTTACTTTTATGGCACCTTGACCTTATTTTTTGTTCACAAAATCAAATTACGTCATGTCGTTTTGGACTTTCTCTCTCATAACCACCACCATTGCATTTAACTGACAATACCAGCTCAGACTTTCAGACACAGTGGCAATTCCGTAGTTTCCTCTTCTTCCCGTGTCGTTTCTTAATTCATTCTACTCCTTACAACTTTCTCACTCACAAAACTTTCAACTAAAAGTTCATAGCCTTTTTCTTTTCTTTTCTTTTCCCTCTATCAACTAACCAACGTTACTCCGTCGCATCTCCGCCGTGCTCCGCCTCTCCTCCGCCGCACACGACGGCGATTTTCTAAACTAACTTATTTTTTCTTCTGATTCCATGTGATTTCCATTTTCATACTTTGCATCCCTAACAGTACGTTGCCTCATCTGACGGATGGGTTGCGTGCTTGGTACGCCGGCCAGTGACGGAGACAGAGATCAACGCCGTCAACGAAGAACTCAGCAGCGTAACGGTTCTTCTGAAGTAAATAATAATGTCGTTAGAGTTCGGGAGAGGCCAAAAAATCGACATACCGGAGATTTTCCGGTGAATCTCCCGGCGCTGGAGCGCCGGAAGCCTATGCTCGATCCGCTATCAGTGAACCAACAAGGTTGGCCGTCTTGGTTGATGGCTGTCGCCGGTGAAGCCATCGGAGATTGGACTCCTCGTCGCGCCAACTCGTTTGAAAAACTTGCTAAGGTGAAATGATACATTTTTTTTTGTTTAGTTAAAAAAAAAAAAGGATCTTTTTGAATCGGTGGTGATTTGTTTGTTTGATTTGTTCAGATTGGGCAAGGGACATATAGTAATGTGTATAAAGCAAAAGACTTGGTTACTGGAAAGATAGTAGCATTGAAGAAAGTGAGATTTGATAATTTGGAGCCAGAGAGTGTGAAGTTTATGGCAAGAGAGATACTTGTTTTGAGGAAACTTGATCATCCAAATGTTGTAAAGCTTGAAGGATTGGTTACTTCTAGAATGTCATGTAGTCTTTATTTGGTATTTGAATATATGGAACATGATCTTGCTGGCCTTTCTGCTGGTCAAGGTGTTAAGTTCACTGAACCTCAGGTACTATAATTTTAACCTCATTTTGGTACGCTTAAGTTATATAATTAATTGTTTTTGTCTCCTTTTATTGGTTTTTATTACATAAAGTTTTTTCATTTGGTTTGCATTAATTTTGTTAGTAGTAGAGTTTAGGCTTTTGATCTTGCTCCTAGTTCTTTCTAGGGGAAGTTGGGACCTCTTTTTACTATTCTAACCATATTTAGCTTTCCATTTATTTCATTATATTCATATATCAATATTGTCCAAACTTCTTATATCATATCCGGCTTAAAAATATCCTTGTATGGTATGCGATATTTTTCAATTACACATTCTCTCTGATGCTACTGCTTTGAATTTCTTTTATATTATTTCTGCAGAAAGTGAGTTTATTACCCAAAATTGGGAATGTTTTTGCTTTCAGCCCTTATATGGAAATAATTTGACTTAAGTAAAGTGCTATATTTCAAACAATATTAATACTTTGTGCGTGTTGAGAAGCCTAGTAGATTATTTGGATGTTTTTTTAGGGTAGATTATTTGGTTGTTATGAAAACGTTTTTTCATTTTTAGTCAACCCCTACTTCAAATGGAAAACAGAGTTTGCACATAATATAGGAAGGGTGACTTTACATGTTATACAACTGCAATTAATTGTTAATCTTAAATCAAATCATACAAGGTTTATTTCATCCAAAAATTAACCACGAGGCTTATTCATGGAGATTTTCACATTTAGTAATTTCCGGAGTCTTGTGAAGCAGCTCTGCTTTTTCAATTATCAGTTAGACTAGATGGAAGAAAGACTTGGTCATGTTATGATAAAATGTTGAAAGAAAACACATACTGAAAGGCTAAATTGTCTCTCAGTATTTTCTCTATGACAGGTCAAATGCTTTATGAAGCAATTACTTTCTGGTCTTGAGCATTGCCACAGTCGAGGCGTACTGCATCGTGATATCAAGGGTTCCAATCTACTTATTGATAATGAAGGAATCCTAAAAATTGCAGATTTTGGGCTAGCAACTTTCTATAATCCTAATAAAAAACAGAGCATGACAAGCAGAGTTGTGACACTTTGGTATCGACCCCCTGAGCTTCTTCTTGGAGCTACATTTTATGGTGTAGGTATTGACCTTTGGAGTGCCGGTTGCATTTTGGCAGAGCTGCTTGCTGGGAAGCCAATCATGCCTGGCCGAACAGAGGTATTGCTCTTCATCTTGTTTATCAATCCTAATTGGGATGCTTTTGATCTATTGTCAAATATTTCGAGTAATTGACGCGGTAGATTGCTTGTGGTTCATCTTGTTCCTTAAGCAATCTTGCTTTTGAGGTCTTGTGTAAAAGCAACATTTTTTTTTCCTGACCATTTAATTGGAAAATTCTCTTCGACGCCAATCAAGTTGGGTAAGGCAGGGGCTTGTTATTGACTAAAATAAACAAAACATGTTAAAAAGAGATAGATTAAAAAGAAATAACAGAAAACAAGAACCATTTTGTCAGGGCAGTTGCTATGATACTTAGTTTCTTCTGTCACAAATATTTTTGGTTTGCAGTTTAACCTTCCCAAATTTCCTTTATCTGCAATAAGATGTCTTCTATTTTTGCTCTTGAAATGCGTATTTTCAGGATGATGTATGACTGACTTTTGCGTTGCTTGGGGCTAGGTTGAACAACTGCACAAAATTTTTAAGTTGTGTGGATCTCCAGCTGAAGAATATTGGCGGAAGCATAAATTGCCAAATGCTACAATCTTTAAGCCGCAACAGCCATATAAACGTTGTATCTCAGAAACATTCAAGGATTTTCCTCCATCATCACTACCTCTAATTGACAGTCTTCTTGCAATAGAACCCGATCGCCGTGGAACTGCCTCAGCTGCCCTAAATCATGAAGTAAGTGATCCCTGTGGATTAACCTTATATTTGAAAACTTAGATGTAATATATTTCACATCTGTTTTCTATTTGCAGTTTTTTACCACTGAGCCCTATGCTTGTGAACCGTCAAGTTTGCCAAAGTATCCTCCTAGCAAAGAATTGGATGTTAAAATGAGAGATGAAGAAGCTAGAAGGTCGTCTTATTCTTTTTTCGTGTTTAACTTCTTGACTCACTCATCACTCTGTCTATTTGCTCAGATATTTTTTCATTTCATTCTCAGGCAAAAGGCACTAAATGGAAAAGCTAATGCAGTCGATGGTGCCAAAAGAGTCAGAGCACGTGAGCGTGGTCGAGCCATTCCCGCCCCAGAAGCCAATGCAGAGATCCAAACAAACTTAGATGTAAGTCAAACATATAGTTATATTTGTCTGTTACTTATACTGTAACTTATACACATACTTGACACTTAATTTTTATTTAATGTGCCGCGTATGTACACAATTTGGCTGCAGTTCATTTTAATTTTAAATTTCTGTTCCTTCAACCAAAGTTCTAGCATGTCACATACTTTTGTGAATAATGAATGTCTTTGACCTTATATGCATCTACCGACATACACTCATGACTAATTTAAGTACCTTTTCATGAAATCTCACTATTTGGTATTTAATATTTATAAATCATAATGTCACCTGGAACTTGAGACCTAGATTCTTCAGCATTTGTTTACTTGGGATTCTCTGATCATGTCTACCCTGACATGTAAAATATTATTTTTGTGATTGGTTTTTTGTTTTCTTCTGATTTAAAGACATTGAACTTTGTGAGAAATTTTGTTTGACTTGATGATGCTCTCATGGTGAATCGAGCTTTCCACTAAAATAGTGTCTTATATTATGCCTTGATTGAGCAAACATTACATGTGTATCTCACTGAATTTCAGAGGTGGAGAGTTGTGACCCATGGAAATGCAAAAAGCAAGAGTGAGAAATTTCCACCACCTCATCAAGATGGAGCTGTTGGATATCCACAAGATGAATCAAGTAAAGGACCTGTTTCATTTGGTGCCCAGGACACATCCTTTAGTTCAGGGATATTCAATGTAAAACCATCTGGACCTACTAGAAGCCATGATGGTACTGGACTTCACAAAGGTACAAAAACTAAAAAAGAAGAGTCTCAGATGGCTTCATCATGGAAATTTATGCGTCCATTTAAGCCATCAACTATTGGACTTTCAATGGATTTATTATTTAGGAGCAAATAATCAGTTTCTCCTATAATGAGATAAAGAATGATTTAGGCCTTGATACATCTTTTTGGCATGGTTTTCAATTTTTTTTCCTTGTGTTTCTCATATTTTTTGGTATTTCGTTTGCATAAAGTTGTTGTATAATCATCTACAACGGGGATCCATATATTTGTATATCTTAGGATCAATCAAATCCACTGCTGTACAGTTTTTGGGAGCACTAATTCGTTATGACCTTGGAAATGTTCTTCCATTTAGCAAGAAAATGTTTATTTTTTTAAGTGCTCACACGTCTAATGTTTCATTTTTTATCGGTTATTTCCCCACTAAAACCTTTGGTAGCCTTGAGGAAAAGGACAAAATTATATGCAGTTTCACAAGTCTTGTCTGTTGAACCAAATCATAAAATTTGTATTATTTTCTTAAATGTGATCATGCTTATACTTCGTTCTAATAATTCTTCGTTTTCAACGCTCTGTTTCATACACATATGTTTCTATTGAAAGCTTCATACCCCTAATTTGAAACTGTGCACCCATCATCCATGATGATAGTCCTCATTTCCGATCACAGGAGTCTTGGTGATTATCTCAGACCAGTCTTGTGAATAGTGTATTATGGTGGCATTTCACATGGAAAGGTATAAAACCTATTCACCATGGGAAAGTTTATTTTAGCCATTAGATTAATTTGAGAACACAATCTTATCATATTCTTCCAACATTAGATTATTTCTTTTACACCTTCCACCACCCTTCTCTCTCCTTCCTCCCCACCACCGCCAACATCCTCCCCAGTCCCACCACCACCACCAACATCAAACAACCTGTAATATCCCCAATCATATATCTGAATATCCCTAATTCCATTAGCAACACTATCAACCGCCTTCTCCGACGCGGATTTCGATGAAGTGGCAGCAGCAGCTATACCTTCCCACCTCTCTTTGCAGCGGCGCCAGCCTTGTTCTGAGCAGCTTTTTTCTTGCTGGCTTCAGAAACCATCTTCAATCCCTAATATCTATAAAATCTAGTGAAGTGGAACGTGAGAAGAAGTTACAGATCTGCTGGTGGTGGGGAGGAAGGAGAGAGAAGGGTGGTGGAAGGAGTAAAATAAATAATCCAGTGTTTGAAGAGTATGATAAGATTGTGTTCTCAAATTAATCTAATGACTAAAATAAATTTTCCATGGTGGGAAGGTTTTATACCTTCCCATGTGAAATGCCACCGTGTATTATAGTATGTTTTAGGAATCGTAGAACAAGACCTTCTCCATTTTCACATGTCTTTGAATGACGCCCTGCAACTTGTAGTTTGTTAATTTGAAAGGACTAGTTTGACAGTAGCTGTTATAATTCATGGATTAATTAGCTAGTAATTGATATGATTTATGAACTAATTTACTAATAAGTGATATAATTAGGGGAGTAATTTAAATAAAAGTAAATTAGATACAAGTTAAGCATAAGGACCAAACTGCTAGGCATATTTCAAAATCGGTATCTTTTTTGTCAATTCACAAATCCGACCCCTATATTTTCGAGGGAAAGTTGGTGATTTACTCTTTTAGTGACTGTAAAGTGTAGAACACATGGCTAGAGGATTTTTATGTAAAGAAGTTTGAAAAAAATAAGGACTTTTACCCCCTGTAATTTGAGAGAATTTCGGTTTATCCCTCTGTCATATCATCGAGATTTCAGTTTATCTCCTGCCATATCATCGATTTTGTACAGTTAAAATTCATGAAGGCCCACAACCAAAAATCTTCAAATTACAGGGTTGAAATCTAAACAATTTTTTTTACAAGAGGTATACCAGAAATCACTAATATTTAGGGGTAAACATATATTAACCCAAAAAATAATACTCTTTCCATCCCACGTTAAAACTACATAAGAAGTTGGAAGTTGGAAATCATACTCTTTTTGGGACAATTTTTGCTGTCAAATATGACACCAATTCTAAAGTAAATTAATGTAGATATTTGCCTATTCCAAACTAAACTTAAGATTCCCCAAATAACAAAACTAGTAAAACTCAAATATGATCCATCATGTTCAAAACAAAACCAGTAAGATATGCAAGGGATGCATATTCTAAACAAAAATGATTCAACATGTTCACAACAAACCAAGTAAAATCCAGTCAGCAATTCTAGATGCAACATGTCAATAAGTAGAGTTTTTGCATTTTTTCAGTCTTTAAAGCTAAACCAATCCTCCGAACCTACCCATATTTCACTGGCAGTAGTCGATGTAGCATTTAAAGCAATCCCCCAACTAACAGTGAAATGTACCAACACATCATCTAGCGATTGAATCAAAATTAATGTCCTAAATTAAAAAACTCAATTACAATCTCAGCGTCACAAGTTTCTACAAGATCCTATCTTTGTTGCATTATTTAGTCTTCTCTCACATATGAACATGTAATTAATCTCAACTGGTTGTGCATAAAACTCATATCTCACTACTACTTTTAAAAGCAAATATTAGAGTAACATACTTTTGTGAGTAGTATTGACAATTAAGATAAAGAAAACAACTTAAAGGTAACTTAAATAGATAAAAGAGAAAAAAAGGGATGATGGACCAAAAAATTATTATTTGATGGTGAGGAAAAAACTTGCATATGCAATGGTTCAAGTTAGAAACTGGAAAAGTTTTTTGGATGATTTTTTGATCCCTATAGTTTATAGTTTTTTGTTTTTGTTTTTATCATTATAATTATGTTTTGTTTTGTTTTTCGTCCCTACCACATGGCACTCACTTGGATGATGAAATGGCATTGATGACATCGCAACTTAGGCTTTGTTTGCTAGTTGGGTTTTGGAGGGGAGGAGAGGGAAAAGAAAGGCTTATGGAGATGTAAACCCTTGTTTGAGAGTTTTAAAAAAACAGGGAAACGTTTTGGGGGGTTTTGAAGGGCTTCATTTGTCTAATTTTAAAGTTCCCCAAATTTGGAGGTTTTGGGGGGTTAAACATACAAACTAACAATTTTGTTCTCATAATAATTTAAAATTCAAATAATAATTTACAAGATAAATTACAAAGTATAACACAATGTATTGATTTTAAGAGAAAAAAAAATGGTAAAATAGTAAAATTATCACATAAGCCCTCCATCTCCTTTCCTTGTTGGTTTTTTTTAACTCCCAAACAAGGGGAAGACTTTCCCTCCTTTCTCCCTTCCCTTCCCTCTCTTCCCTTCCTAAAACTCGCAAACAAAGCCTAAGAAACCCCTCCCTTCCCTTCCTAAAACTCGCAAACAAAGCCTAAGAAACCTAAGATATGGTAACACTTTCCATAGATAACACAAAACATAAAAATTCCTTGATGATACAATATAAAGTTTGTTCTTTTTAATGGTGAATTGTAGAGGCAAGATTGAATTTTAAGCATTCTTATGGATCGGCGTTTGAAATAAAACCTCTGGTGAGTCTTTTTCATCATAGGAGGGTGCTGCATTTGCACATTTTATGTTTTGGTTGTTGGGTTTTAAAATATAAAAACAACAATGATGTGCTTCACAATTTATTATTTTAAAATGGAAATTAACTCTTGGACTAGTAGTGATTTTTCACCTTTGAAATTGGTTGCAAGGTTTATAGAAATTTAATCATGTGAGATTTTGTGGAAGGGTGTTTTTAATCATACTCCATACTCATTCATATAGGTGTTTTTAATCTGCACCATTCATATATGGTTCAACTTCTTTAGCAATTTATTACTTGAAAATGAATATGTAATGTGACAAGCTAAGGACTAAATGGTGCAGATTTCAGATGCAACTAATACAGTTGTATGATTTTGCTGTGATTTCTGATTAACAGTATCCTCTACTTTCTTTCAGTTGAAGGGAATCAATTTATTTACAAAGCTGCTTCGGAGTTAGGCTAATACCTTTTCAATAGGAATATATAAACAAGATTTGTTATGCAAATATGACTTTGACCAATATTTTTCTCATCGATAATTTGAATTTGATACATTACAGTGAACTTTCATCTAAAAGAGTGCTAAAATCATCAACTAAATCGTATTCATATCTCTGGTGCCTAAAAATTACACCGATTGCTAGCTTAAAAAGGGCACAGTCCCCAGCCAATATGCACAGTCCCTGTCGAAGATCTTCGGCTAAACCTAGATTCTATTTGTTACAAACAGGAATATGACATCTTTGATGTAAGGAACACATACTCTGTGTCTTCAAACATATAAATGAACAAAATCACACACAATATTTAAACATATAAATCTTCATTCATGCTTCAAATAAATAGTACATGATTTAAACATATAACTACTAACGAATCAATCATCGAAAGTCAAACAGCATTACACATTTTAGAATTAGAAAGCATACACCTTTTACTATCAGAAAACACATGAGGCCAACTTGATACAATTAAAAGTAGACAGTGTAAAATGACTAATTCAAAATTTAGGATGCTAAATTGCAAATAATAATCATTTACTTACAAAGTCTGTGAGGAACAAGAAATGAAAACTAGTCAGCGAGATATACCACATACTCTCTATCTCATACCTGGAGATGAAAATCAGAAGCCACAGTTGAAGAACTCAATGTGTATGGAGTTCTCATTTGTCAACAATCATTTAATTTTTGCTAAATTAATTTCATCGTAGAGCAGAGTGGACGAAGACTACATGTTTTGCATTTTGAGTATAGAGTATAAAGCTCAGAGTGAATCAAATGCTTTGAGGTGTACCTGTATGAAGAAAAAAAAATCATCAAATTCACAAACAATACCCAGCATGAAGAAAGTAACACCCAATTAACCTTCTACAAAGCACTAATTCATTTTGCAATAAAATGTCACTTTCTATTATGTGTATGTTTATTTATTTACAGCATAGACGGACCACAATCATCATTTTACGAAAGAAAACTACAGATACTAATACTATTAATCCTTCTAGACAGTCTACTTCACATTCATAAATTGGAGTGATAACAGAAGTTCTGAAAATCTCCAGAATACTGAATACATGAAATTTGTGGAGACAAACATTAAAGCAAAAGTAAATAAGAACATAAATAATCAATTCTTCATTTAAATGTGATCGAACCATTCTTAAACTGTAACCAAAGCCAAAATTTATAAAGCCATTCTTAAGAGAGTTAGAAAAAATGCCTTGATATAAAAGTATTGTTTCCTAAATCAAAGGGACCGTGCAAACCAAATTGTCAAGGACTAACATCCAATGTACACTTACACTAAAGTAGTCATATCCAAAGTTTATTCTGTAACCAAATTTAAAATTTGCCACTTTTGTTTGACAGTTTCCATGTGGATCCTTATAATTAGAAAACGCTTTTAATTTAGCCAAAAAACTGATTCCGTTATTTAGGAGTAAATTCCCAACTTAGTTCCTCACTTTTCTATGATGTGTCAATTCAGTTTCCTACTATCATAAAATGTTAAGCTGGTCTCTCACTTTGCAGAAAGTTTGTCAAATTAGTCCATTTGTCATGTATTTGCTCATCGCTTGGATTTCATAGACACTAAGTATGTAATTTCATGGACCAAGAATATGAAATTTCAGGGACAACTTGATACTCAGTATGTAACTCCAGTGACAACTAAGTGAGGGACCTGACGTGACATTTTATAAAAGCAGGGGACCAAATTGATACACCCTGTAAAAATAAGGGAGCAAACTGGATATTTACTACCCTATCTATAATCAGCCTGATTATTCATTACAATTACAGGAGTCTTCCATCTTACTTTTATCAACTTAAACTGACAACAAATTTTAGAAAATGAAAACAAAATATGTTTTTAAAAAGTAAACAGACACTTACACTTCCTTTGCTTGTGCCACTTCTCTATACTTCCATACCAGTTCCACTGGAAACATAGTGCTGCAATACGCATTATTCCAGCAGCAATAACCTCAACAAATGCCATTAAGAATGACCTCTGAGGGGATAAACCTGAAGTTGCTAGAGATAAAGCAATACCCTCCAAATTGCAAGAAATGATAAAACTGCCACGTCTTATGCCATCAAAAGCTTTCTGAGCAACTTCATCGGCTTTCATAAAACCAGAAGAGGCGGCAATGATTTTGGTGAGCTATGGTTTTCTTTTATTTTCTGCAAAAAGAACCTTTCAGTTTGTACTTACACTTGGATTACATTACAGTATACATAAATTTCCCAAGAAATGGCACAAAATGGTACTTGGCATGACAAAATCAGATAATTTAGGACTGAGCTAACAATATCCTACATGAGAATATACTATGTACCCAAAGACACATTCATAATATGGAAGCTAGACTTAATAAAAAGACAATATATATTGAAATGCTAACAAATCATCTGTCAACTGATGCAGAATTTGTTTCACAGATTAAATAGTTTCAGAGGAGTTGTACATTCAAGCACTTCCATAGCAGGCCCTGATTCCACATCCATATTGAGGTTGTTGTTAAGCCAAGGTTACTTACCTCATTTTCAATGTAAAATGAACCTAGATCAATTATCAAAAGTAATACTAATATGTTTGATGAAATAAGCTCGAGTATCCAATTTATTACCTTCCACAAGTCCAGGAGTATCCGTGTCTGGAGGGAATATCAAAGAGACATGAATATTATCTCCTATAACCTCTTGTTGCAATGCTTCTGCTAAACCACGGAGGCCAAATTTACTGGCTGAATAAGCTACATAACCATAAATTCCCACCTAAACTCCACATTAAAAAAATAAATAAAAAACCACATCACTAGATTATCTCTCTACATGCTCAAACCAAAGCCTATTTTCCACCATATTTACGACTATAGGTGCTACTCCAACACTCTCTCTCTCTCTAATGGTGTCATTTCTAATCATATCCCGTCTAGTCTTACCACACATCCAACGCAACATCCTAATCTCGGCTAGGCTTACTTTATTCTCGTGTTCAACAAAAAAAATTAAACTTTACTTTATCTTTCATTATAAAAATAGCTTATACACAAACACTTATGGTATAAACTGCAAATTAAGCTGTTTATCTAAATGGCCATAATAAACATAATTTATGGGTAAAATTTCCAATTCCATACCTGATCAGCTTGTGATGAAACAAAAGCAATAGAAGCAGGTAAAGCATCTTTCCTATTCTTCATATGAGGCAAAACAGCTTTAATCATATTCAAACAACCCATCAAATTAACATCAATCGTAAACTTCACATCACTCAATTCCATTTTCTCCAATTCCAACGCATAAAACACACCATGATTCAACAACAACACATCAATGGGTCCAGCTTCATCAGCCACTTTCTTCACCGCATCATAGTCTCTTACATCCGCATCAAATATCCTTACTTCAACGCCGGTGGCGTGTTTGACGGAGTTCTTAGCTTCTTCGAGTTTGGTGAGGGATCGTGACATGATGGAGACACGTGCGCCATCGGCGGCGGCACGGTGGGCGAGGGCGAGGCCGATGCCGCTTGAGCCGCCGGTGATGAAGACGTGACGGTTGGTGATTGGGATCTTGATAGGGCGGGGGCGGACGAGGAAGTAGAGGAGGGGGAGGAGGATGAAGAAGGAGAAGAATGCGTCCGCCATTGATTAAAATGATAAAGAAAAAGTTTGAATCTGAAGAATTCTTGTATTTCTATGTCACTGTAACAAAACTGTTATTGTCGTTTGTGTAAGCTTTCTGCTCTCTTGCTATATGGCGGGACAGGGAAACCTAATCCAATTTGGGTTAAATATACACCAACTTTTCGATTTAATTTCTCAAAAAATTTCTTCAACTTTTAGTCTTTTAAAATTTGATCATTGTATTTTTAATGAAATTATGTAGAAATGTATGGAATATTGTAAAAATCACTTAAAAATTAAAATAAATTTAACAAAATTTGAATTTTTTTCTGTTAAAAATATAAAAATTCATATTTAATTTATGTCTTGGTAAAACATTCTAATTTCTTTTGGAAGAGATCCTTATAATATTATACATTTTTTTGCCGTCCTCGTGAGCTTAGTTCAATTGGTATGAACAACACATAAAATATGCAAGGTTTGGGGTTTGAACCCCGACCACCACAAAAAAAAAATACATTTTTCTGCAAAATTTGATTTAAAAATATAAATTCGACATATGAGTATACTTTAAAGGAGAGACTAAAAGTGAAGATGAAATTTTTTCGGAGGACTAAAAGTTGAAGAAATTTTTTTAAAAAAACTAAAACGAAAAGTTGACATATTTATAAGGCTTAAATGTTCTTTTGGTCCTTTAAATATTTAGTTGGTATTGCTTTCGTTCCTTAACTAAAAAAAAGATTGTTTCAGTAATTTAAGTTTTTTTTTGTCTCGTTTTAGTCCCTTCTGTTAGGTTTCCGTTAAGGTTTAAAAAAAATTTTAACTCCTGGACACGTGTCACCTTGTCATTGGCTCTGAGAATTTTTTTTTTACAAAAAATAATATATATTTTTAAAATATATATATATTTTAAAAAGAATCCCAAAGCCAATGACAAAGTGACACGTGTCACCTTGTCATTGGTTCTGGGAGATTTTTTTACAAAAAATAAAATATATATTAAAAAATATTTTCTTTATAAAAAAAATCTCAGTGCCAATGACAAGGTGATACATGTCCACACTTAATGTTTTTTTATTAAACCTAACAAAAGGGACCAAAACGAGACTAAAAAAAATTTAAAGTACTCAAACAATCTTCTTTTTAGTTTAACGGAGCAAAGTGATACCAATTAAATACTTAAGGGATCAATTAAATACTCAAAACCATATTTAACTCATAAAGAAAGGCTAAGATTTCTTAGTTTTACTTTCTACCATTTTCTCATAAACCAATTCTCATTAGGTTTCTCTAAATAACAAGAATATCATCTAAATATGACATGGAGGGTAATGTCAACATGTCATATCATCTAATTTGGATGAGAAAATGGAATAAAGACTAAAACTAAAAGAAAATTGCTTTTCTCACATTGATAAGTTCACATTGATACAAGTAAAATACCTAAATGCCCCTATCGACAGTTAACAACCGTTTACCAAGCCGACAACAGTTAACTGCCACTATGTGTCTGGCTCATTTTCCAGAAACTCATTTTCCAGTGTCTCTCCTAACCAAATTCATCTAAAATTTTCATCCAATAACCAATTGATACCTAAACAAATTCATCAAATATTTAACAGGAACACGATAAAATTAAAACGCAATAAATAATATAAAAGGTATGTCGAAAAACGTCATAGAAATACGAAAATGTACAGAACATGTCATAATTATACACATCGTCTAGAGTGATCGTCATCTCCCCCATAGGTAGATGAAAACTACCCGTCTCCGTGTGCCACCTCTCACAGAGAGCACATACCATGGCATGGGTCACACTAGAATACCCAATGTATATCAAATCATGTAGGCCAGACGCCTCCACAGGATCCCAAAACCACCTCAAACCATCCTCCGGCTTACCAAGCTCTCTCAGTTTTTTCCCTGCATTTATACACCTGTACTCCCCATCATACCACATCTGAAAATCAAATTAATAAGACATTGTCACTACAAATAAT
>Ga0315915_1004868_pt1 | contig 16832 bp, 10 predicted proteins | sample MpolbnodulesMG_FD_207738 | JGI IMG/M metagenome (GOLD analysis project Ga0315915, IMG submission 207738) | Medicago polymorpha root nodule microbial communities from Los Angeles, California, United States - branched nodules | ecosystem: Host-associated > Plants > Roots > Nodule | place: USA...
ACCCCTCAATGATAAATATTATTTTTTGGAACGTTAGGGGTATTGGTAACAATGATGCTCGTGTGGCTTTTAGCGAGATGTGTCGTTTAAATAATCCTTCGTTGGTTTTCGTTGCGGAGCCAATGGTTCTTTATGGTTCTATACCTAATTGGTATTGGCATAGTATTAGAGTTACTAACTATTGTGTGAATAAAAGGGATCCCATTATTCCTAACCTTTGGGCGGTGTGGGGATCCGAAGTGTTATATACGGTCATTTTCGCTTCTTTGCAATGTTTGGTGATGGAGCATGTGTGCAAGGGCATTAAAATTTATATTGCGGGAGTTTATGCTAGTACTTCTTACATTACTCGACGACAACTGTGGGCTGACTTGACTATGCTTCAGACTACTTTGGTGGGTCCGTGGATTTTTGTGGGGGACTTTAATGTGGTGTTGGGAGCTCATGAGAAAAGGGGTCGCCGTCTTCCGCCTTCGATCTCTTGTAATGATTTCCTTACTTGGACCAATGCTAATCTTTTATTGCATCTAAATACCAACGGAGTGCAATATACTTGGAATAATGGCAGGTTAGATTCTGCTTCTGTTTTCCTTCGTCTAGACCGAGCTATTTGTAATGAGGCATGGAACGATTTTTGGGGAGGTACTTCTTGCACGGCTCTTATGAGGACTCAGTCAGATCATCATCCCTTGCTACTGCGCATGACATTCTCTAGCGTCCCAAAAATTACCTCATTCAAGTTTTTTAAAACTTGGACAAACCATGCAGAATGTCGACCTCTTATTCTAAATACTTGGAAGAAGGAGGTTATTGGATCAGGAATGCACCGTTTACAGTTAAAATTGAAAAGAGTAAAGGATGCTTTCCGGGTTTGGAACAAGTCGGTTTTTGGAGATGTGCAACGACAAGTTCAGCTCGCAGTTGATGAGGTCTCTCGACTTCAGGGGTTGATCGATGTTACAGGTATGGACACGGATCTGCATGCGTTAGAATTACAGGCGCAATTACATCTGATAAAAGCCTTAAATTGTCAAGACCAATTTTGGCGTGAAAAGGCTCGAAACCAGAGTTTTATTTTTGGGGATAGAAATACGGCTTATTTTTTTCGAATGGCGCGTATAAAATCTTCCGTAAAGCCTATTACTTTGATTCAAGATGGGGATGTCCGCATTACGGAACCTAGACAAATGGAGGAACATGTGGTGTCTTATTTTACTAATATTTTTGCTGGTGCCAATAATTGTGTCGACAATGGTTTGGTTGAGAAAGTTATTCCGTTGATGGTTTCGGTTGAGGAGAATGCCGTGTTAACCGCGATGCCTCTTTCTGATGAAATTAAGAATGCGGTCTTTGCTATGAATGCGGATGGTGCTCCTGGGCCTGATGGCTTTGGAGGTTTTTTTTATCAACAATTTTGGGACATTATAGCTGCAGATGTAATAAGTTCGGTGCAAGAATTCTTTTATACTGGTGTGCTCATTCCGAATGTCAATGCTAATATTTTGGTGCTAATTCCGAAAATACCCAGTGCTTCTTCAATGGGGGACTTTCGGCCTATTGCATTGGCGAATTTTCAATTCAAAATTGTTACTAAAATTTTGGCGGATAGGCTAGCTATTATCTGTATGCGTGTCATTTCTCCTCAGCAGCGGGGATTTGTTCGTGACCGTAATATTTCGGACTGTGTAATTATTGCTTCTAAGGTGATTAATTTGTTAACAAAGAAGTAATTTGCTGGTAACATTGCCATCAAAGTTGATATCCGCAAGGCCTTCGATACGCTTGATTGGAATTTTTTGCTCTCGGTTTTGAAACATTTTGGTTTTTGTCCGTTGTTTTGTGCTTGGATAGAGGTTATTTTGCATTCTGCAAAACTATCTATTTTAGTGAATGGAAACTCTGTGGGCTATTTTTCTTGCTCGAGGGGTGTGCGCCATGGGGACCCTCTCTCTCCGCTTCTTTTTTGCCTCGCAGAGGAAGTGTTAAGTCGCACTCTAGAGATGGAACGCGTTTGTAACTCTTTACAACCAATGTCATATTGTAGAGGTATCTCACTTCCAACACATATCCTTTATGCAGATGATGTTTTTATTTGTTGTGTGGGTTCGAGAAAGAATATTCGATGTCTGCTCCGGATTTTCAAGAATTATTCAGATACATCCGGCCAACTAGTAAACTTTGATAAAAGTAAATTGTTTGCTGGAGCAATGACTGCGACTCGTAGAAACATGCTTGCTCAATTGTCCGGTTTTTCTGTTGGTACCATTCCTTTCCAATATTTAGGCTGCCCTATCTTCCAAGGTAAGCCTAAATGTATTCATTTTCAGCATATTGTCGATCAAATTAAGGTAAAACTTGCTACTTGGAAAGGAGTTTTATTATCCATCATGGGTCGCGTTCAACTAGTGAAATCTATTATTCATGGCATGTTGGTTTATTCTTTTCATGTCTATCGATGGCCGATTCGATTACTAAAGATGTTGGATAGATGGATTAAAATTTTTATTTGGAGTGGTGACATTTACACGCGCAAAATCTGTACAGTCTCTTGGAAGCAGGTTTGCCTTCCTTGGCATTCTGGCGGTCTTGATTTAAAGTCCACTCGGTCCATTAACTCATCTCTGCTTCTGCATCTCAGCTGGAATCTCTTCACGCAAGACTCTCAATGCCCTAACCTTTTTCATAAAAGATTTCTTTCTTTCGGTATCCCACGCAACCGACACTTCAAGTCCTCTATTTGGCCCGGTGTAAGGGAATTTTTGTCTGTGGTTAATGAAAATACTGTGTGGATAATTGGTAACGGTAGCAACATTAATTTATGGCGGGATAATTGGATGGGCACTCCGCTTATCACGTTGTTTAATGTCCCCTCTTCTCGGTTTCCAACTCTCGACGACAAGCTGGACTCTATTATAGATCGCGGTAAATGGCAGATTCCGAAACCGCTCATTGACTTCCCAACGGTGGCTGAAAACGCATTGAAAATCATACTCCCAGTGACACCGTTAGCTGATAGGCGCATCTGGAAAAATGCAGCAGATGGCGTTCTGTCAGCAAAGCTTGCGTACCACACCCTGCTTCCTCCACATGTCACGCTGGACTGGGCTAAGGATGTATGGCGCAACTGTATTCCCCCATCACATTCTTTTGTTCTTTGGCGTCTCATGCTTTTAAAACTTCCTACGGATGAGAATTTACAAAAGCGTGGCTGCACCTTGGTCTCGATTTGTGTCCTTTGTGGAAAGCATGCTGAAACTTCAGCTCATCTATTTCTTACTTGTGACTTTGCGGTAGCAATTTGGAGATGGATGGGCTCCAAACTCAGCTGCACTTTTATCCTGACATCTTCTGCGACCTTGCTGACATCTATTCCGCAGAGGCGCAGCTCACAGTTGCGGGATGTATATTGGGCTGCTATCGTGCATACGGTATATACCATTTGGGTGGCTAGGAATTCTATTCGATTCAGCTCCGCACATGTTACTCTCCATGCTACTACGACGAAGATTGCAGCAATGGTTTCATTGTCCGGTTCCTCTTCCACCGGTAAATGTTTATTATGTGATGTTGATTTATTGGATGCATTTCTGGTCCCTCCTTTGTACAGGCGTCTTGTTGACATTACTCCAGTGGTTTGGAAACCTCCCACAATCACTTGGATCAAGGCGAATACGGATGGTTCAGTCGCCAATTCAAATGCCGCTTGCGGTGGAATTTTTCGAGATTTTAGGGGCACATTCTTGGGAGGATTTGCGAGTAATCTTGGTGATTGCTCGGTCTTTGAGGCGGAGCTTATGGGACTCATGATTGCTATGGAATTTTCAGCCCTTTACAACTGGCCAAGGGTGTGGCTGGAGAGTGATTCCGCTAGCATGGTTCAGGCCTTCAAGAATTCATCTCTCATTCCTTTGCGGTTGCGGAATCGTTGGCACAATTGCACGCAGCATGGTTTATTCATCATTTTTTCCCATATTTTCCGTGAAGGGAATGGTTGTGCAGACACCATGGCTTCCTTGGGTCACAATTTGACTGTTACTTCGTGGTATCATTCTATGCCGGCCTCGCTTGCGGTTGATTTTGCTAGAGACAGACATGGGCTTCCCAATTTTAGATTTCCTTAGCCATTTCTAGTCCTTTGCTTTATTTTTACTTTGGTTCCCCGAGGGTTTTGGCCTAGTCCCCCCTCTTGTACATATTTTTATCTATTTTTAATAATATTATATATTGGGAAGGTGGTAGAGGATGGGAGTTTCTGTTGGGTGCCAACCTAGTTGGGATGCTTTAGATTCTCCTGGATGCCTAACCTTTCTCTTGGCCTTATCAAAAAAAAAAAAAGTTTAAACATCAACGGAAGATTGAAAAATCCCAATGTCGTAGGCATCTCAAGAAACCCCTACACTACTGCCACCCACTCATATTATATTAAAATTAAAAAAGGAAAATCTATACAAGAGTGAAGGCCAAGCTAAAACCCTAAAAAATAAACTGAAAGCAAGATAAAAACGAAAAGAAGAAAGAAAATAACATGGCCCTAAAGAAAAAGGAGTTGTTCAACCACCCTTTGTTTATGGAAGGGGACTTGTAGATCGGGTGTGATATGTTGCCTTGCTGATTTTCTTTTTATGACTTTTTGTAAGCCGTAAATGGTGCCTCAACATTTTTTCCTTGAATCAACATATGCTAAACAAGATCAATTTCCTTTTGTAGAATCCGGTCAATTGGCGATTCTGAATACCTACGCGTAATAACATTCATATATGTTTCTTGAGCTACCACCAAAGCATGTTGAATGAAATGAAGATCCTTCGTCATAACAAAACAACAGTGGGGAGTAACCACAACAACAAGGGTCGTTGTACCAGGTGAAACCATATTAGTGTTCGACTCTGATACGACATTAGTATGTTGATCTGCAAGTTCCAATCAAGGCAGATGTATGCACTATTGCATCAATGTCATTTGATAAAGGAAAGTGAAAATAGGTGCTTGACTTTGGGGGCTACTCAATACGAGCCTTTTGAGAGGAATTGGGCTTCTTCAATAATTCAATATGACTTTATATGCATTGCTACAATGATGGTTATGTAGGCGAGATATGTGTAACAACATCATCGGTATTAGAGACAACAAGTTATGGATTGGAGTCAACATGTTCATCATTAGTAATACCATGCACTTCAAATGCTTTGGAGGACCCAACACCATTTCTATTTTGGTTTTCAACATATTTTTGGGTAGGACATGTTGCGAAAGAGGCATGATTTTTACCACGATCAATTTTTGCCACAACCTACTTAAGATGCAGCTAGCGATAAGCCTAACATCTTGATCAATCATTTAACATTGTGAATAATAATAAGGGAGCCATTCATAAACAACTTCTAACTATAAAGTAAATCCCTCGCGCTCAACCATAATTTTATCAAATTAATGTCGTGAAAAATTAATTCACCTCAAACACGAGCATAATAACCAATTTTTTTTGTAGCAATATCAATAATCAAAGATGTACCTGCTAGCAATTTTCTAGGAGAGTGTGATTGTGGTAATAATCCTGAGGTAATTCCATCATTTTGATTCAATACCTCGACATGAGTTTGTGTTTGAGAATGTGTATGAAATTCCGGCGCACTAGTTATCTAATGTTTTATACGATGTTTCAACACCAGACACAAATAGAATGTTGAGGTTAATGTTTAAACATTGAGCTTGCAGAAAACCAACACAACAAGGAAAATATAAAGGACAAAAAAGTAAATGGCACAGTTGGTTTGTTAACCCAGTTCGGTGACAAACACACTTACTCTGGGGTCTACCAAGTCAGGAAGGAAATCCACTAGTGTAGTCCTAGTTCTAAGTTCTCAGCAAACTCCAAGTTTACAACTTATCACCTAGAACCTACACATATTGACTTCAACCTAGGAACTCTTAGATCTGAGATCCCATCTCACTTCCACTTAATCACACACCCTGTGATTTCACGATTACAAACAAAAAGTTGAAGACACCTTCAAACACAAACTAACTTCGTACTTCAAAGCTTAGGAGCAGTATACAAACTTATAACTCAATAAAACACAGTCCTAAACCTGCATTAGGTGATACAAGAATGGCTCACAATCAATACGACTTAAAACCCTAAAACTCTATTTCTCAATGACGGCTTCGATCATGAATTAGGTTTTGCGTCTTTGTATAAATACTCTGAAGCAATACGGGCTGAATAAACTTGTTGTGCTTCAGAAAACACTACAGATCCAAGAGATGACCCACTTCACAAGAATCAGGAACAAAATCAAAGTTTCCTAAAATGTCGGAACATCTTTAGGAACAACAAATGCACATCCAAAGTTTCTGAAATTGTTGACCCAACTTTAGGAAATAAACACACAGCTGATTCTGGACAAAAAGCACGCGTCTTGGTCAACAAGTAAAAAGGTGTGGAAAACCCATTTGGGGTTGGCCTATTGGTTGGCTTGGGATCTTGGAGTTTGCTCCTCTAAAGGTCTCAGGTTCGATTCCCTCTGGTGTCAATTTCGGTGGGCTAAGTCTATACAGAACTTGCTCTGCTTTGAATGGGACCCCCACAAGTGGGCGGTGGGATTGGTCCTCTCGGATTAGTCGATTCTTAGATCGGATACCGAGTTTTCAAAAAAAAGAAGTAAAAAGGCGTGGATTTCTTAAATAGATAAAGCGCGCGTTAAACATGGCACATAATCAGGGCACACTGAACCGTGCCAACATGTTGAAACATAGTGTCCAACATCTTGCTTGAATATTTGTTTTAGCAATAATGAGATCAATATACAAATATCCAACCGTGTATTAAAATCCTTCGTCCACTTTGAGAGTTGAACCAACTCTAATGTCATATCAATAGTGCCTTGTGACCAAACCAACGTGATGTCCTCTAGACCTCCACGAAACCGAAGGTGAGCTCGAATAACCCACTTTCTAGGGAAATCTAACTTCAAGGACACTCTTTAAAGAATATGTTTCACGACACTCTTTAATAATTTTAAAATAAGAAATAATTTCATTAAAAAATCAAATATTTTGAGTTGATTATACTTTAAATGGTATGTAGGGACATTTTTTCTTTTTGAGGGAAAGGTATGTAGGGACATGTGTTAACACTTTCTTTGATTTATTTAAAAGAAAATTCTACGGTGAAGTTAGGAAAATGACTTTTTTAGTAAAGTTAACACTATAACATCAAAAATGTAATGAGTAACACCCCACTGTTTGTACAATGTCATCAAAAATTCAGTCTTCATAGTATCATCAATTCATCAGATTAATAAGACTACACTTAATCTAATTTTATGCTACCTTGTTATAAACGTAATACCCTACAAAGTGTAACACTTAAGACTATCACATAATATCATCAACTTTGTTTGCATGTTAAAGATTCCAACGATAAAATAGTACTGTAAGTTCAAGATGTTGCAAACATTACTAGATGAATTACTATTGATCATTAATCAGTAATCAACAATTTAAAAATGAATCAAACATTAAGGTTAAAATTAACTTTTTCAAAAAAGTCAGTTTCTTAACTGCACCGTAGAAGCTCCCTTATTTAAAAGGATAAAATAGTTAGAAGAGAAAATGTTGCCACGACACGTATCCGTTATCTCACAACTGTCGTGCTACAGTAAAGAAGGGTTCATTATTCTTTTTCTATATTCAATCAGTGTGGTTTTCAGGTAAGAATCAATGACCGTTAAGCCAATTAAAATAACGCAAATGTTAACTTAAGTCTTCAAGGACACATGTCAAATAATTTATTATAGAAATACACGTATTAAAAGTTGTATAATCAACTCCTTAAAAATTAAATTATCATATTTTTCAATGAAAAGTTGTTCATGTTGAGTTCCTTAATATGTGCCTTCAGGATATAATCTAACATAACTCTTAAAATAATAATATTTTGACATCAAAATTTTAAGGTAAAATCATACAGTAAATGTTTCTAAGTCATTGTTTGTAAGTCATAAAAAGTTAAAAATAATAGAGATAAAAGACAACCATATACATAGGGTCAATATGTATATTGATGATTAAATGACAGAAGTCATTAAAAAATCATGGCCCATTTTTTTGCATTTATATAGATGTCACTACTTCATCTTTGGACATCACAATTTGCAGCCATGGGAGCTATAGGTCCTTCCCTTCTCTATCTTTTTTCTCTAGCTACCCTTTTGGCTGTTGTCACTGGAACTGCAACACAAAACGTGCATCCAAGTCACTATGCTGCTTCATTCAACAGGACCCATTTTCCTTCTGATTTTCTCTTTGGAATTGGTTCTTCTGCTTACCAGGTTCATACCACCACATAGTATATTTTTTCTATTACATGGACCACCACATAGCTAGAATTAGCAACATTATATTCCACACTACAGACTTCCTTTTTAATTTGTTTGTCATGTTAATACATATTCCAACATAAGGGCCAGTTTATTTGCAATGTTTGCTATTATTATTTGAACTTAGATCCTGTTCCTGGTGAGATCTAACATTTTTGGAAATTTTGAAAATGACAAATTATTCTTTCTTGTATGGATGTTCTATTTTTTTTAATAATTTAAAATGAACACAAATTTTTAAAAAATAAATATTAAAAAATATATTTAGAAAGCAAATGACCTTAATTTTCCTACATATCATGCAAGGCTTGAATTGCTGTTACAGTCATAGTTGCAATTTTAATCTTGGCCATATTGCACTTGTTGATGTTACTGAATATATTGCAATCTTTGATGTTTGGATTAAGAAGGTAAATGGAATATATTAAAAAATGATTAGAACCATTCATGCAAATGGTGTGTTTTTCCTTAAAAAAATAAAAAATGCTAAAGGTATGTTTTAAATGGACTCAACAAAGTCAAAGTAAATACATGTGCATGTCGGATTAGACTACAAAAAAAAATTAAAATCCAAAAAAGAAGTTGGTTTTTGAGCCTTCAACCACCATCAAGAATGAAGCTTCGATTATATCAAAGAAATGATCAAGAAACAATTATTTGTTGAAAAAATACGACAGTTTTGTTCATTCCAAATGACCAAGACCCAAGATCTTGATGTTATGTGTATCCTGCTGGAGAAAAAGTAAGCATGAATCATTTACCTTTTCTTTTTGTTGTGCTAATTTTTCAGGCAGAAGGAGCTTCAGATATAGATGGGAGGGGACCAAGTATATGGGACACATTCACTAAACAAAATCCAGGTTACTCTATTTATTTATCATTTTTTTGGTAAAATTTATTTATTTCTATCTAAATAGTTTACCGGTGAAACTCATACATAGTAAGTGTACTCATGGCCGTTCTTTCGGGACTGCAAAAAGCTCAAAAGAGTTGTGCCTCCTAAAATGATGAGTCTCAAGAAAAAAATTATTGCTCAATATCCCCACACCTATCAAAAAGAAAAGTAAACATGTTTCATGTTTCAATTTCTAAGTAAAAAATCACGTTCCATGTTTCTATTTCTAAGTAAAAAAACACGTCTTTAGTAAAAATAATTACTAATTTTGATTTCGTAGCTAATAATCATTATACGAGTGTTATTTTTCATTTAAATAGAACATTAATCTTTTAAAAAAATTGTGGTTTTTTATTAGGAGCCTATTTTTACTATGAAACCCGAGCATCTAATTTCATAGAAACGGTCCTGAGTGTACTAAATAATGTGAGATTGTATGTTTGAACTTGCGATCTTGCATTGTATCAAATGTCTACGTAACTTTTTTCTATTTGGGTTGTATTATGAGACAATTTTTGTTGGTACAATATTTATGACACAAATTTATCGATCTACTTTTAAAATTTTTGAGCTCATACACGACCTTATTAAAAAGAATTAAATTTCTCTCTATCTTGGTTGAGCAGGTAAGATTTGGGACCATAGCACTGGCAATGTTGGAGCTGGTTTTTATCATCGATACAAGGTACACAGTTGCTGAAAAGCTTAATAATTTGTCTTGTTCTTTTGAAAAAAAAAAATAAATAATAAATATATTGAAGGAAAGAGTTAAACATAAACTTCAATTATTTTGTAGGAAGACATCAAGGTGGTGAAAGAAATTGGGTTGGACTCATTCAGATTCTCCATCTCCTGGTCAAGAATATTCCCAAGTAAGATAACAGATATATACACACTCCGATTACTACTATGAGCAAAATTTAACATTTTAGATTTATTTAATAAATGATGTATGTGGTTTATTTTAAAGACCATATACATAATTTATTAAATAAATCTAAAATGTCAAATTTTGTTTATAATAGTGATAAGATGGTGTAATTTATTTAAGGGAAAGTAAAAAAAACAAAGATATAATTGACAATTCATAATTCTTGTAAAAAAAACAAAAATTGACTATTCCCAGTTTAAAGTTAAATTTTACATATTTTGTACCAAAAAATAAAATTGTCCTTAAATCTCTTGTCACTAAGTGACAGACGAATTTAGAGACGAATTTCATTATTTTTCTTATCATAATTTTTTTTTAATATGCTTTATATGATTTTAAGTGTGTAATGATATCATATGCAGAGGGCAAGGGGGCAGTTAATCCCTTAGGAGTTAAATTCTATAACAATCTCATTAATGAGATCCATGCAAATGGTAAAAACCTCTTATATAATTACTAATTAATTTAACCTTTTTCAATAATTCATTTATTAATTAATTCTTTAATTCTCCTTGAGAACTCATTTTTTGGCTTACATGGTGGCAGGCTTAATACCCTTTGTAACTCTCTTTCATTGGGATCTCCCACAAGCTCTTGAAGATGAATATAAGGGATTTCTAAATAAAAATATAGCGTAAGTGAGGTGTCCAAGGATCGAACCCCGACCCTATATATTATAATGCATCGTCTATACTACCTGAATTATGCTCACGAGGACAAGTTAATATATAAACTTATTCTTAATTTAATGAATAAAACAGGAAGGATTTTGCAGCCTATGCTGACTTTTGTTTCAAGACATTTGGAGATAGGGTTAAGCATTGGGTGACACTTAATGAACCTTATTCATACACAATCAATGGATATAATGGTGGTACTTTTGCACCTGGTAGATGTTCTAAATATGTTGGAAATTGTGATACTGGTGACTCAAGTACAGAGCCCTACATTGTTGCTCATAACTTGATACTTTCACATGCTGCTGCAGTCAGAGTATACAAGAGAAAATATCAGGTAGAGTAATTGGTTTCAAAATGTGTAAATATTGCACAAACAAATAAGGTCCAATGATATTTCCTCTGATTACATTTATAAGTAATTTTTTAACTTTTTAAATTCATCAAAAAACTGATGTATCATGATTATATTATGGTTCATATATATAATTTATTTAATGAATTTATAAAAGTAAAAGTTGTTTATAAATGTGACAAAAAAATATTAAAATATTCATATAGACAATCAAATTAAATCATGTTAGTCAAAATTCATATAGTCATTCAAATTACAAGACCTAGTCTAATTTCTTGCCTAGTTAAGATGATATTTGAAATATTAATCTCAGCCACATTGCAATAATTAATTATTGTTTACGATCAATCATTATCAATTATAGTTGATGTGGTCCATGCACAAGGATGGCACACATAAATTGAGAGAAAAAAGTTATTGTGGTCCTAATTTGTAGTAGTGAAAATATCAAAAACCTTGATGTGACCAACTAATATTATTAGATTTGTTACCATTTCTGTTTTATACTACAATTGATGAAAATGATAAAAATTAGCAAATTTCTTATGTTAATTATGCAATTGATGAAATTTTGTTTCATGTCATAGGCTCATCAAAAAGGAAAAATTGGAGTGACCTTAGTGACTCACTTTTTTGAACCATATTCCAATAGTGTTGCTGATAAAAAGGCTGCAGGTCGAGCACTTGACTTCTTTTTTGGATGGTATGTATCTTCAAATTAAGAAAGTATGAAAATTGATTTTTTTTTTTTTCATATAAAAAATCTACTTGAGTTGGTCTGGTGACGTTAGTTTGAGACTCACTTTACTCTACTTTTAAACGAGGTCCTATCAAGTGGGCGGTAGAATTAAATCCCTCAGATTAGTCGGTCATTGGATCGATACTAAGTTTTTATTTTATTTTATATAAAATGACACAAATAAGTAATGATCATTATACAACTATCTTATGAGAAATTTGGATTCCATTACAAAGTTAATTTCTTGCCATGAAACTAACTACACATGGAAAATTGAAATTGTATTTTGAGTACTTGTTTATAGGATAAATTTTATTTGTTACAAAATATGATTGAACACATTAATTTTTTTTCCAGGTTTGCTCATCCCATTACATATGGTCACTATCCCCAATCTATGATATCTTTGTTGGGTAAAAGACTCCCCAAATTCACAAAACTAGAATCTGTAATTATCAAAGATTCCTATGATTTTCTTGGTGTGAATTATTACTCCACATATTATGCACAAAGCAGTGCACCAAACCATGTCAACATGTCTTACAACACTGATATGCAAGCAAATGTCTCTCGTAAGTATTTATGGAAAATCTAAAATATGTCACTAAAGGTTTTCTATTGCATTTTCACATTGAACTAACAACACAACCATTGCAATTTTCACTTGATCGCAGCATCGAAGAATGGTGTATCTATTGGTCCCTCGGTATGATTTTTTTTCCTTGTGATTTCGTTGTTTGTTTTTTGTTGCTTCTCCGATTCACACCATATATCGATAATTTAAATTGCAGTTGCAGTTACGTTGTGATTCTCAATATCATAAGAAATCGCAGACAAATGTGACCTATGAAGCCACAATAACTATATTGTAATCTCTAATTTAAAATCAATCCATAATTATAATATTTTGTATAGACATTAATAAAAGTGTAAACAATATCATACAATGTTTTGGGTTTTTTCTTACCTAAGGTAATCAAGGAAAACTTTGTGGTTGTGCAGACTGATTTGAACTGGCTCTATGTCTATCCAAAGGGAATTCATGATCTTGTTTCACACATAAAAACTGTATACAAGAATCCACCAATGTACATTACTGAAAATGGTAAATATATAGTAACATTTTAGATTTATATATTATTTATTTATTTATTTTATTAGTCAATAGAAGCTGGTGTTGTTCTGTTAATTAGATTATTATTTTGTTTTATGAATATTTTTCAGGCATTGCTACATCAAGGAATGACTCAATTCCAGTCAATGTTGCTCGTAAAGATGGTATTAGGATTAAATACCATCATGACCATCTCTACTACCTCCTTGAAGGAATAAAGTATGAGTGAAACAATTTCTTTTTACTTCAACAAAATATTTAATCAAGAGTTACTAGATTTATGCCTTTGTCTAAATATATTATACTATATTACTATATTATATTATTTTATAAAATATTACAACAAATATTCACTTGGTTGAATTTCCTATAAACTCTTTAATTAAACAATTATAATAATTCGGTCAGTTTAGATTAACTTATTTGAGCTTATCTATTGACATATGCTTTGTTAGTCTATTTAAAAGAACTTATAAAAAAATAACTTAGGAAAATTTTCATAAGCTTGTCAATGTATTTCCACATGCTCTTCAATATAGTTTACGTAACCATCAATTTCAGTGGCTAAAATTCACCTTTTTCAAAATGAATAAGTAGGGTGTGCCGGGTTTGAACTTCAGTCCTTACATATAATAATTCATGTCCCTATCAATTGAGTTTAACAATAAACTTACTTTATCTTTTGATATAAAAATAATTTATGCAAGCTTATACATAAACACTTACCATAATAGACGTTTGTGTTATAAACTACAAATAAGTTTATCGAAACAGGTACATTGTATAGCTCACAATGAAATGATTGAACATGGTAGCTAATGTTTTGTCCCTTTTGTTGCAGAGATGGTGCAAATGTGAAGGGCTACTATGCATGGTCATTTTCCGACAGCTATGAATGGGATGCAGGGTACACAGTACGATTTGGAATAATTTATGTGGATTTCGTTAACAAATTGAAAAGATATCCCAAGTACTCTGCTTTTTGGCTGCAAAAGTTCCTTCTCAAGGGATAATTCAAATTTGAAGTTCATTTGGCATGTCTAAGATTTTCCCATGTTGTTTTCCGAATTTCCAATGTCACCTTAGTATATTACTTGCATTCATGTGTTTTGAGATAATTGGTGATACCAATTATGTAATGCTTAATGGCATGCTGAAATGAGTAAGTTAATATCAATAAATAAATTGTTGGAATAAGTGATATCAAGGATCTATTCATTGCTTAATCATTTGGTTATATGAAGAATGTCTATGTGCTCATTTAGTTTCTGCCATAAAAAATTACAATGTTTATAATATCTTTAAAAAATTTAGGGAATTCAGAGGTTAAGATTTAGGATTTTGTTGCTTCTTAAAAAAAAAAAATTACGATTCAGTGGAAGGGGTTTTGCGATTGGATTTAAGAAATGAATGTGAGGTGTACTCATCGTTAGATTAGGCAAGTGTACTAAATCGTTTACCAAGTAATAAAATGTAAGTAGAGTATTGTATCCACATGGATTGTTGTTTCATCAAAACAATTCACATTACTTATTGGTTAACAAGATATAAAAAATAAAATAAAAGTTGAGGATAAGAGATCGCAATTTTTATCTATTTACAACAGAGCAAGTTACCTGTCTTGGTTGCAGAAACGTAAGCGGCGGTTAGGATTCCTCGAATCCCCTATTTATTTGTTGGAAATAAGTAGGCATAAGTAACGTTCATGCCGTGTTTATTTATCTTAAGTAGACTATATAAATGATGAGTCCGTTGGGACGTTCTAACCTAGTTGGTTCGTCAAGTTGCACCTGTTGATTGCACGATGATCTTTACATGCAGGGCCTTACTATCTCAGTTGATTTAGGTCTATCATCCAATGTTGAGTTGCACCTACTGGTCACACAGTGATCCTTACGTGTGGGGTCTTACTCTCTCAAAGGTAATTGAAACATAGACTTAACTTGACATTTCTAAATTTCCAAAGGCAATGAAGGCCAATGTTCCTAAAGGGTTTCCCGTCTATGAATCTTAGGTATCTCATAACACACTCTCCCTCTCGATAGTTCTACAAACGGGCAACCCTATCAGCGTCTACCTTACCAAGGGTCCAGGAGAATGGTTCTACTAGGTTCAATGTAATACCCATACTAAACGTATCTAGAAAGTTTAGCATGTGCATTATCTCTAATACTGGATACATTAAAATTTACAACATAAAAGCTACGAATGAATAATTTATACAACAACACACGTTCGTACAATCAACAATGCAACATAAACTCGTCCAAAGCATATAAAAATACATCCTTAAAGTCTATGACATCCGGCAGCGGGTACGAACGAGCACTTGCTGATTATCCATCCAGCTACAAGCTTGCTATATCATGCTGAAGCAACCTGCTGATCTGAAACAAATAAGGATTGGGATGAGACATAATGTCTCAGTGAGTCCTACCTAATCCTAGGCTATAGGTAACCTCGGGAAAACCTATGGTTACCACGTGTCTACAATACAACCTGACGGTTGATTATACGTGTGTGGGTCATGCTTGCCTAGACGGTCGTGCATACTAGATCCGTCGTAGGTTCTTCTTAACTTGTCATATAGGTCTTGTCGTATACCTATACGTGTCATGGCGGTCGAGGGAACCTAGGACCGCTAACTCAGGATACGCTAAACGCATCGAGCCCTAAACATAACATATTCATGACACGATCCTAAACCGGACGATCGGGGGGACCTAAGATCGTCGTCGGTATAACTTCATAGCTTGTCTTACTTACATAAACCTGTACATGTCTAACAACATGTCATAAACGTACGTGGTCATATTCATTCATTATGTTAGAGGTTAGCGTTGAACAAACATTATTATCTGAGTTCATTTTACGGAGTGTATCGGGTGGAGTAACCCCAAGTACAATCCCATACATAACCGATGAAAACCTATCTGAGGTACACCGGACTCCCTCAGTGACGTGCGGGCCCCCCTTGCGGAGCTTATCCCGTTCCCCTGGCGAGAACCTCTTGAGATCCCAACCTGGCGTGGATCACAAGAGACATGGCACCTACGTGTTACTTATAGTCTTGTTCGTACATACATAAAGGGTTAACCTATACATGCTTACTCATTTACCACGGGTCCGTGATCTACCCGGTTAGTGGTAAACTACATACTTGATCGTTTATGCTCATGCGTGAATATACTACACTAATCTCTTCACGTCTTAACATACTTAGATTTCATGCTAGCATTCTAGTTCTCGACAACTAGTCGAGGCTCTATGTTTATCCCCACTCTTAGGATTAACTTCTACCCGAACGCATTACATATATTGTCATACTCTCATGTGCCACTCACCATTGGAAAAATGCTAATGTTTCTCATGCCACTCATTTGTGATATCTTTACATGTATTACACATTAGTTTCTTGACAATGAGGTTTCATTCAAGTTACAGAAGTTTGCAAAGAAAAGCATCGGACGGCACTCTGGACCACAAAGAGAGTTTTCAAGACATGCTGTAAAAAGGCTGTACGCTTAAGCGTGCTCCCAAGCGTGCAGTTCGCTTGCCAGTACGCTTAAGCGTACCTGTAAGCGTACAGAGCTTTAGTTACGACGTTTTGCACGCTTGAGCGTGCAGTGCACGCTTAAGCGAGCATTCATCAGTCCAGAAGTGCAGAAATCGTATTTTTAGCATGAAAACCTCAATAATCAAGTTCTAACATGTACAATACATCTAGGGTACCTGAAAAG
>Ga0315915_1004874_pt1 | contig 16821 bp, 9 predicted proteins | sample MpolbnodulesMG_FD_207738 | JGI IMG/M metagenome (GOLD analysis project Ga0315915, IMG submission 207738) | Medicago polymorpha root nodule microbial communities from Los Angeles, California, United States - branched nodules | ecosystem: Host-associated > Plants > Roots > Nodule | place: USA...
ATTTTGTCTCTCTAATATTGACTCGGAAATTCGGCTCGTTAGAATTGTATGAGTTTACTTCATATTAAAAATAATATAGGACATATTTATTAAAAATAATAGAGTTTTGGAGGGTTAGAACTATATTTTTTATATATAAAATTGATATTTTTAAGAAATTGAAAGAATATGGGAGTTTTAGATCATTTAACAATTTAATCACTTTTCATTCATTTTTATTTTTAAAACATTTTATTATTTGCTTAATTTCCAAAAGAAAAACAAGTTCTCCCTCACTCCAAAATAGACTCTAAGGCTTTGTTTGCGAGTTGGGAGAGGAAGGGAGGGGAGGGGCTTGGAAAAAATTGAAGGAGCAAGTTAAAGAAATAGATGATATCGGGAGGGGAGGGGTTTCATTTTTCTTCATAATACAAAACCCTCCTCATTTGGGGGAACTAAAAAATTGCATTGAAGGAAGGTTTTGGGGGGTTTTGGAGGGTTTACATGAATTCTTCAAATCTAATCTAAATAGTTATAATATTCTTAAAATTAAAAATATATTAATCATAAACATTAATTTATCATTTTCTAAAAAATTACTCTTTCAAAAAATGTGAAAGATTTTCCCATTTTCCCCTATATTTCCAACCCTCCAAAGCATTCTCTTCCCTTCCCCTCCAAACTCACAAACAAAGCCTAAGGGTGTGTTTGGATGGAGGGTTTAGAAAGGGAAGGGAGGAGAGGGTTTACTTTTCATTTTTAAATTACGGATACTATGCATTATTTTTTAAAAAGTTAACATATTAACATGATAAACGATTATATAATAATTCAATCACACTTAATTTATTTTAGAAAAACATGTTATATAATCCGTAATCTTAAAAGGAAAAGTAAGCCTTCCCCTCCCTTCCTCTCCTAAACCTTCAATCCAAACACACCTAAGAAAACTTAAGAAATGCATGATTATACATCACCAGGCTTCATGTTTTTTGTGCCTTTTTCTTTTGCAGCTCTCAAACATGCCAACATTTTGATTGGAAATTAGGGCATAAATTCCAATGTTGTGTTAAGAAGACAAGTTCAACTCAAGTAACAACGAGCAATCAAGAATGGCCTGCAGATGAAAATGTAATTATTATTTTCTTAAAATCATAAAAATATCTAAGCTTTATTTTTAGCAAATCCATCTTCAGAAAAATGGACTGTGCTACTTTAACATCAACAATTTACTTTTAAGATATTATATGCTTTATTTTTTAATGACGATATTATATGCTTTATCAGTCTTTAATTGCAATGTTTCTTTAAAATTCATTGTTATAAAATAAATAAATTGTGTCATTTAAATAATTTTGGTTTTTCACTTTTTCTTAACAGGTTATAATGCCTCCAAATCCAGATGAGGTGGTAGATAATGATCTTTCATATGACCCTCTTTGCTTGGAATTTTATTCAGGTCTCTTATATATCATCTAGTATTTTTTTTTTATTATGCTATATCTTTTGTACATATTTATTCCATACATTTATTTCTTCAAATCTAAATCATAATTAATATTTTGTATATTTTGATTTCATTCATTTATTCATCTTTGTTTGGTTGGTGCAGAAGAAAACACCAACAACAAGGCTCTGATTTTAATTTCTCAGGTATGATTGGCATTGGAAATTTGAAAATGTACCTATACAAAAATATACTTGTTCTTTAACTTATGTTATAATGCAGGAAGCTAACAACAAAGTCCAAGAAGTTGAGGAAGAAATGAGAAATCTAAAAGTAGAATTGGAAATGATCAGGTATAAGAAAATTATGATTTGGTCCGCCACGTGTCATCGACTCATGTAATTGTTGTTTTGCACTAATTTACAATTATGTAAAAATATTTGATGTTTTTCAGAAGTGAAAATATAACACTGCAATCAAAGCTTAACTATTGGGAAATTAGAGCAAAGAATTCCTCTAATAGACTTTACAGTTTCAAGAAAGAAAATGAACACCAGGTAATAATTCATTTCAAGAGGTTCCAAAATTAAAGTTAGCTTGTGAATGATTCTAATATTTTGTGTGTTCTCTGCATTTTCAGTTGTTTATTTTGAAGCATGAAAATGAATTGATATCGAATGCTGAGAAACAAGCTCGTCAAATGGTTACGAATTTATCTCAAAGGCTTCACTGTTTGCAGGTCAGCATAGTTTATACAACTTTTATTGCAAGTCATTCAAAATGAGAATACTAACCCTAATGAAAACCATGCAGATTGCAATGGAAACTGGAGTAGCAGAGAGGAAAAAACAAGAAGAGTTTATACATGTGCTGCAGGTATATATTTACATTACCTTGTTAAATTGAAAGATGTAGTGTTTTAAGTTATTTAGCACCGACACCAATGACTGAAGCTATGTTCAGTGTTAGAAACATGTCAGTGTCCGATGTCCCTGACATGACATTGACACGTGATTTTCTTATTGCAAGTATCCACATGTTTGTGTCAGTGTCGTGTCTGGTGTCCTTGTCTATATCATTGTGTCATATGTTTGAAGTCAAAGTAGAGAGCATTCTAAATTTCATTCCTCGGGTTACCACTCATTCATTAGCATTTGTTAATTTACAGAATGAATGTACCAAGACTAAGAGAGAGTTTCACGAACAAAACAAGTATGCTGAAAGGCTTCGACAGAAGCTTGATAATGTAGCTCAATTTCCTATAAGAATGGCTGAAGAGACAAAACAAAAACTATCCATTCCTTCCAATGCAATTTTTGCTGATGAATCCAAGGCTGCTGTTGTTGAGGTATGTGTAACAATTTTGGCTGAGAATTGAGATCAGATGTCTTTGTAACTTGTAAGGAATGATTGAATGAATGGAACATGTTTTACATATTTGCAGGTTTTGATTTTTTTTCTTATGTTAAAATTCTATTCAGGTGTACAAGACAATCAGTTTAAGCAGAAATCCAACCTTGACTAGTCAGGTAACTTCAAAAGACAGAAAAATGATAGAGATATTGAAAATAATATTATAATTATCTGCAACAAAAAAAAAAGATTTAAATATACCAGGGATGATTACCATCTAGCTCAATTCTATGATCTCCAATTTTTACTCAAAAATATTATTTCTATTACAATTGGTATACCAAGGAACTAAAGTTACTTTGATAACTTGCAGTCTTGTACAATTTGCTTAAGCAATGAGAAGGACTTGGCCTTTGGTTGTGGACACATGGTAGGTCCAAAAAAAATGGATTATTTTTTTTTATACTCAATTTAATGATGATTAATTAACAAGTAACACAAATGCAGACTTGCAGAGAGTGTGGATCGAAAATTCGCAAGTGTCATATATGTAGAAAGAAGATCACTGATCGTATTAGGTTGTTCCCTGGCTGATTGACAATGGAGTTGATAGAAACATTCTAAGATAGACATGATCTTCATGCAATTCCGGTGATGAGCTATAATTTATGATCAATGCTGCATATGATTAGTAATATGATCAAATCTTGATAATTAGATATTAAAATAATTAGTCAAGATAAAAATCATGTATACCTATGTATATATGTATGTATGTACATATGAATGTATATTATGCTTGGTACAATACTTATATCAAAATTTGTGTATCACTTATCTTTTTTTAAGATGAAAATAGATAAATAAAAATGGGGACCGGATCCTCTCTTGTGACTGGAGAGTCCAGTGTAATCCTAGCCATTAAATAATAAATACATGTGAGAAATTAAATGTCTAAATGAAGAGAGATAATGTAATTAATGGTTTAGATTCTAAATTGTAGAAAACTACAGAAAGTTTTCACAGTAGGGAATCCTCTTCCATAAAATTGCTACTAGCAATAACAAATTCAGAACGCATGCTTTGTAACACTAGATTCTGCTTAGATCAGTTTTTAGGGAAGCACGTTGCAATAACTAATAAGCATTCTAATTAAGGAAAATCAAAATTGGGGATTCAACAAAGGAAACCTTGAATGGCAAATGATTATACTTTTCACTTGCATGTTTTGTGTTCGATTCCTACATACTCTCTTTTTTTCGATTTATATTAATATTTTAAATAATTATGAAGTGAGAGGCAATTATGGGAGTTGAACCAAGGCTCGCACGCATGGAAAGTCTATACTCTTCTGCTAGACTATTGAAACATGTTATTAGTTGGCGTGGCAAATATATTAGCCATAACCGTAGATCCGCCTCTACTTGTAATGAAAACACATATTTTGAAATGGGGTTTCAAATAATCATGTTGGTTTTGCTTTGGGACGCGATAAACATATAGGAAACGCTATTGCATACAACTTGTTTTGTAAAAAGTTTTACTCAAAATTTTCAACTTTCTCATCTCGCACACTACCCACTAGCTCCAGACCCTAAACAATAGCCCATAATTTTGCCATGACAACAGAGCACAAACTGAGACTAGCAGAAAAATCAAAGACGAATGTCCCATTGTGATCTTGCATCACACCTCCACATGCCGCTTTACCATCTATACTAGACAGGTCGCCACCGTTACTGTTAAGACACATCCAAGCAAAGTTTGGGCATTCTGGTAAAGCAAAATCATACACAAATACAGGGTAGTCACCCCAGACTTCTGCTAATTGTGAAAAGCAAACATAAGAGTCAGCCTTAGCATTCAACGTGGTGATAATTGACTCCATCGATTAAACTTTTGAGTCTAAGTATAAACCAAATAGAGTAATGGCGTTCCTAGCCTTGTATGTTTCATGATAATAAAAATGAAAACATTCATATGTCCAATGTCGGGAACAAATTACCATATGAAGCAGACTTTTTCATAGATAGAAAAAAGTAACATATTAACTGACTAGAGCTTTTATAATTTCAACTAAAAATGGCATGCAAGAGCACAAAATGTAAGAAAACAGAGGCATGACAGGCTACCATGTATCATTAGGAGGAAGAATTTCCTAATAATAAATAGGTAGATGTGATTAGCTCCTCTTACATCAATATCCCTTTCTCTTTCCTATACCAAAATATAATCTATCCCTCGGTCTATGTCAAGAATATCATCCAAAAAGGAAAAACGGCAAATGCTATAACACCTTATGACATTTCCTTAATACTATGTAGAAGGAGCAATGTGAATCGACAGTTTTATTTTCAGGCTAGTGTAAGTTGATTATAAATAAACAAACAGTTCAATGTAAAAAAAGCACTAATGCTATAAAAATAAATTATGTATTCTAAATAGAATACTAGACATATTCTATGAAAACTTGACATGAAGTGTTATAACTAGTAAATGTTTGGATGGAACCATGAGCACTCAATTTCCATCAAACTGCTTCTGCTCCCCTCAAGAACAGGACTTCTTAAATAAATGCATTCAGGGATAAAACGAGAAAAAAAAAAAAAAAACAGCATTGTGTTTATAGTGAACTTAAAAGAACATATATTCACAATAACTGGAGATCAGCAACTTATTCAATTTTTCTGCTCCTTGTCAGTTTGCTCTGGAATTGGTTGAATTCTCACATAAGGTTTTCTTGTTAAAGTCTCTCCTCTTAGAGCAGCAACATAACGGTCATTGGTATTCTCCTTTCGCTGCAGCTCTCCAAGATATTCTGCCAGTCTCTCTTTATTCACTTGTCCCATCATCTGAAACATAATTAAAACAACAAAATTGTAAAGACAGGATTTTAACTACAGGAAATAAATCAACTCAAAGAAGTGAAAATTTGACAGTGACAACTGGTCATTCCATATAAACAGCATAGTAGCAAATCCCGGATAGCGGTGCGTAGCGGCCGATGCCAAAAGTGGGATAGCGGGATAGCGTAAAGTGGTATGACAAATAGCGGTCACCAATATTTGATTATTTTGTAGACAAATTACAAGAATAATACTATAAAGTATAAACAAACTTATATATTTCTCAACAAAAAAAAAGCTCAAATCTCATGAGACATTCATAAATCAAAACACCAAAAAACAAATGACAGAAACAAATAAAAAATAATCATAAAACAAGAGAAACCATAAGATAGAAGATAGAAGAGTGTGTTTCGTTGAGAAGAGAGAAAAAGTTGAAAAATGTTAGGGTTTACGAAATCCTCAACAAGGTCAATTTTGAAATTTCCTACTAAAATCAAATATCGGCTGAAGCGGCCGCTATCCACTCCGCACCACTATGCCGCTATAGCAGCTGAAGCAGCCGCAATTTTATTCCACTGCGGCGATTACCATAGCGGTTCGTCACCGCTACGCTACATGGGGCTGCTATAGCGCCGCTATCGGCCGCTATTGACTACTATGATAAACAGGTTGCTTAACCTCTAAGAAAAACTGATATTCTATTGGAATCCAAAACCAATCTTGCCAGTTATCAAATGCGAATTAAAATAATCGCATATTTGTATTCAATAAGAAATATAGGAAAATAAAAACAGAGTAAAAACACTTAACCAAGTGGAGTCTTTGTCATAGAGATATATTAACTAACTCTTAACTAACAGTAGCAAACAATTACCAATTCAACCTCTTAACAAACAGTAACAGACCTATCACAGGGTTAGTTTGTTTGTTAGGATTAGATAGAAAAGTATATCATACCAATTCTGCATGCTCCTACCCTCCGCCAATCACCTGTTTATTCTCTCCACAACTATCAACTACCAGTTCATTTTCTTAAACATGTGTTTAATTGTTCTGTTATACACATGTTTAATTGGAGTTTGAATACCAACTCACACCAGAGCCACTTTATCCTCAAGGTAAACATCGGGAAACTGAACTGTGGGTGTGGAGTAGATCATATTTGAAATACCGTAAAAATAACGCTTCAAATTTCATTTCTGAATCAGTTTCTTACATAGAAAAAACATTAAAAACATATCATATTTGGCACAGGATGCTTGCATATTAGAACAGAGAGTAGAACTTCCGCCATATATCTGTGTCATTATGTAAACAAGTTATGGCAACTAAACTTTGAATTCTAGTCGAACAGGTGGATTTCTTCTGATCTAGGCACTCCGGTGATCAGAAGAAGCCATCCTAATCTCCGAATCATACAATTTTCAATTACTTGCTATTATGCATTTTTCTAAGCGACAAAGCTGTTATAACTGTGGTTCCACCAGCAGTCACCTGTGATTGGTGCCACTCAAAAACACATACTAATTTTGGTACTGAAAAACTACAAGCATGATCAGTGACTATCAACTACTATGCCTGGGAAATAAGGAACCTCCACATCTTTTCTACATGTCTTTCTTCCATTTTAATGCCACCCTGACCCCGTTACCCACCATCACTTCCTTCTGTATTCAATGATGATTCAAAAACCCATCCTCAAACATAGAAGCTTCTCAAACACCTCTTCCAACTGCTATTTCTTCATGGTTCCTATGTTCATTTCCTATGTTCATCACCTCTTCTTCAAAAAACCCACATCAAACATAGAATCTCTTCATGGTTCCTATGTTCATTTCCTCAATGCCCCTTTCTATTTCTTCTCTTCCAACCTTATATATCATTCATTGCACCATTCAGCACTCTTAGGAACGAGAGCTTTGATACCAAAATGGTATGTACAGGCAGTGTTGTCAATTGCACAAAATAGTTGTTTGTTCAAATTTCGCTATGCTATAATGCTGATAGGGCCTCTATTTGAAAACACTTTAAACTAAATAGCTTATTACAGAACAATAGCAATTTGTTCAAATTCGGATATGCTATTCCATTATAGTGCCACTATAGCTGTTTTTTGCCAACACTATGTACAGGTCCAGACCAACAAAAATATACACACAAAAATGAGACAAACAACTCCTGACAGCACTAAACACTAGAAACACAAATTTAGACCTCTTACAAAAGAAAATAAAAAAATGGAATAATCTCCTCTAAAAAAACTCTAACCCTCTGATATCCCAAAATTCAAACAATTATTTTCTTCTTCCTCCCACTCCTCTATTGTTCATAGTCCTCAAACCCCTTTTAGAGTCCATCTAACATGGACAATCTTTTTTTGTTCATTCCCAAACCTTAAAGGGCATGTTTGGACGGAAGATGTTTTTAAATTAAGAAAGGAAAATGCTAAAGAGTGCCTCTAGGGCATTGGTTAAGATAGAAAATATAGAAATAATGTATTGTGAAATGATAAATTCAACTTATACAAGTTTTCAAATCGTTGTTTCCAATGTAAAATTACTACTTTTAGCATTCTTAAATAGTACCCCAGAGGAACATGTTAGCATGGCCCAGAAAGAAAACAAGAAAATGTTTGTAAAAATGAAAAATACATATATTAATTTAAAATCTCAAATGCATATAAAAAATATAGACTAAACCCTCTTCTCCACCAAACATACCCTAATTTTTTAGTATCCCTAAGCGCAACTACATATATTAATCCCCCGAAATAACATGATTAACCTCTCCCAACAAATGTTTTTCCATACACATCAGCCAAGTATCTAACCACACACTATGTTTTTAGTACCTTAGTTTATGCTAAGAATACAACCCAATCATGGCTTTACATAAACAAATTAAAAATCAAAAGAATACTAGACAAAAAGATGGTATTTACTGAAAATGATAAAGGGATTATTGACTTGCCAGTGTTTCAGGGCGAGCCTTAGAGCGGAGTTGAGATTCGAGCTGATCGCTGCGGGTATTGGTGGCTTGCATCACACAGTAGCCAACAACTCCAGGAACGACGCCGCATACGGTAGCGAATGCAAAGAAGAACGGTTTTGATTCGCGAGTTCTTCGCACGATCCATTTCCACGCCATCACCATCCTCTTTCTTTTCCTCAACACTGCAGGGTTTCTCTGGTTTCTATAGCAACACCTCGATCAGCTTTTTAAAACCCCTGAACCGGGAACAGACCGGTTCTTCAATTGGTTTTATCTAATTTTTATTTTGTTTGCATATTTAACCAAAAATTGAATTGAGATATTCTTACATGAACTCTCACCTAACACATCATCCTTACACTCAACCAATAAAAAAATGACGCATGTTATTAACTTTTAAAAAAAGTGTGATTTTAATTAAGGAAATGGAAACATAAATGGTGGTGGGTGATTCTTGTCGGTTAAAGAAAATGGAAAAAAGAGAGAGAAATATTAAAAATAATGAGGAAAAAATATGATATTAATTCTTTTTATTATTTTAATGAGGTGTTAGATTTTAATTAGTTGGATGTAAGAATGATGTGTTGGGTAAGAGTTCACCTAAGAATTTCTCATTTGGTATTTTAACAATTTTTTGAAAGATAATGTCTCATAAATAATTTTTTACAATTTTTTATTAAATAATTTGAGGGTTTCCCTTTATTCGAATATATTTCTATCTTATTTTCTTTTTCCTCTAAAAGATTCTATTTTTTGAGAAGTTGCTTTCTAATTGTTATTTATTTTGTTTAAATTCTATTTATTTTTTTAAAAAGTAGTAAAAATACTGATTTTTTTCATTTGTTATGATATTATATATATGTGCCATAATTTCATTGATTCACATTAAAATGAGGAAGCATACATTACCCCTCGATAATATAACATGCAAATTTGTGTATGTGAAAGCAAGCTTACAAATCGGTTTCAATTCCCCTAAAAAAAATATCAATTAAATACAAACTACGTGTAAACCTAAAGCATCCTATTGAAAACAGAAACTAAGTTAGCAAAAGTGAGTAAAATAAATTGATGTATTTGAATCAAATACATCAATTTTGTTTGGAGTAAATAGGTAATTACCCTCCGAAATTGTATGTTTCGTACCCCCATGACATTAACAAAACTTCAATTAACACCCCCCGGAAATTGCACAACGTTAATCAATTTACCCCTTCCGTCAAATTCTTCTGTTAGTCAACATGACTTTTGCAAATACCCCTTGCAGTTTTGCACTTATGTGCAAAATGCCCCTTGAAATTGAAAATTTATATTATTTTTTTCTTATACTTGTCTCAAAAGATATTAAAGGCAAAAAATTAACAATTAGTTTTAATATTTAAGTTATTTAAGACACATTCTCTAAATTATCATGATAGAAACTGGTACCAAACATAAAAATATAATAGAAATAACTTACTTTTATTGATGATATAATAGGAATATAGGATATAGTGGGTTCCCTAGAAAATTGAGAGTCTTGAGTCTCTCCCTCCAAGAGAGTTTGGTCTCTTCCAAACCAATATTCAATCCAAAATAAAATGCCTACTGATTTTTCATTTGGTTTCCTTATTTATTCAATAACTTCTTAACAGTAATTGTTGCCTAATAACATAATAACTGCATCCTAATAACATAATAATCAGATGTCTAACATATCATAAGAACACTACAAAGTAGAGTCATAATATAGCTGGCTAATCCCATCATGTAATCATGTATGCAATCCTGCCTAATGAGTATTTTGAACTGCTTCTTTTTCTATCAAAACAATGCTGAATTGAAATTCTTTTTGGAATTCTAGCTTATGACTCCCAACATAGGTATCAAACACATCAATATTGCCAAATAGTGTTAGGCTCCATAGGTAATGCTTATGTTGATTGTCACGTGCTCATTGTATTCACAAACGAAGTATTATTGAGTTTGGATTTTCATATCTAATAAAGTATAACAAAGATGTTATCTAAAATATTGGATTGTAATACTGTAAAGTTTAAAGTATTAAAGTTAATTATTGATTGTTTGCCTTTAATATCTTTTGAGTCAAGGATAAGAAAAAGAATATATATAAATTTTCAGGTTTTGGGGACGTTTTATACATAAGTGCAAAACTTCAGGGGGTATTTGCAAAACGTCATGTTGACTAACAAGAAATTTTGACAGAGAGGGTAAATTGATCAACGTTATGCAATTTTATAGAGTAATTGAAGTTTTGTTAATGCCAATGGAGTAATTGACGAAACTTACCAATTTCAAAGGTAATTGACTATTTACTCATTTTGTTTGACTCACTTTTCTTTATATTTTGTAAGGGAGTACACTTCATGGATTTCTTTATATTTTGCAAGGGAGTACACTTTATGGATTTCTCTGGCACGAGGACCTCGCTCAAGTCATATTGCGCCTTATCGTCCTCCATTGACTCCACCTCTTTTTGTTTTCGTTATCTCCTCTATGACCCTAATTTTATAGGATTCTATCTCGATGAAGTAATACTTAATCGATTGATGTCTTTGGTCAAATGGTTTAGATCAAACAAATAGCAGCAACAATGTAGAATATTCAGATAAATTATTCAAGCTCGTAACAATCCAGGAAACAAGATTAGCATACATATTGATATCATCATATTTAACATTTAAGCACACAACATGCTAGATAGACCATCATAACAGTACTGATTATAGATTTTGTTAATCAGTTTAGTCAACTAGCACATCTTGACTGATTGATTAAGTTGCAGTTAATCGATTAGAACATCAGATATAATCTAGATTCAAAAACAACAGAAGCATATAATCTAGATTCAAAAACTTGCATATAATCTAGATATAATCTGTTACATTTTATGTTTCTGTTTTAATATGATAAACTACATTATATGCTTCTGTTGATTAACATGCATGGATTCAAGTAGAACATAAACAGACAATTCGACAACACGTTTAATTCATAATCTACTTCCTGTTAACGTAGTCGTCTAACCACGGCGAAATACATCATTTAAACATATTTCCTATTTCCCGGGATTATCTGGCAATCACACGAGGCGTGTGGATCACAGACATCCCAATTTCATCCTGAGTATGTACTTTGTCTTATCAAATATACATCTTTTATCTCTGCATTTCTGTAATGCTACTCTGTTTATACCATTCTTTTCAGATTTGGTTTGAAAAGCAATGTAAGGAAATTTATAAGGAACACATTTTCCGTAATTCTACCTAATAATAACAATTCGTTTAGTCTTCACTTTCCTCAGGCTTCACAAAGAATTCAATATGAGCTATTCGACCAGGTTGTTGATAGCCGGCAGAATCGACATAAGGGTGAGAGGTAGGTTTGGAAATTGAAACCAGATGCTGCACTTTTAACATTCCACCTCTCCCAATGCTTAACTTGCTTGCTCTATTTTCTTTAATAACACTACTAGGCATATTAGAAGTTGATGCTCTAAGGAACTTATATTTGTACCTGTTATAACCATAAGCAAAGAAATGACAGATAAGTCGATGGCTGGTAAATAGTACATTGCATCTTAAGTAATAAACTTCTTCGAAATAGAATTAATACTTGAAAGAAGCCCGGTGATCACACTGAAATGCTATCAAGAGTTCGGAATTCGCACAATACATGAAATCTATCTGAAAATAGATAAATAAAATTGTGTGAATATAATGAATTCAAAGTGCAGAGCAAAAAAATAAAGCATGTTCCCATTTGAGTCGAAAGCAATACAAACCTGCAGGTCCCCATGTCCTTCAGCTCTCAACGTAACAGAAGGAGGATCTGGCTCCATAGTTATCTGGATGCTTGATCCAGGCCATTCAAGATCCTCAATAGCTTCCTTTAGTGCTGCAGACTAAGACCAGTTTGGCTCAAATTTCAAATTATAGTAGTAGCTTCCCAATTAAAATGATTTTATGGTTGTTCGCTAGCATAAAAATCCTTATAAATTTATAGATGTTCAAGAAGAGATTAGCAAGAGCGCTTTAAAAACAAATTAAGATGCAAATGCTAATTTCAACTTATATGAAAAGTTGTCTGAAAAATTCATAAATATCGTAAGATTCTTTTAATATTACTTTTTCAACATGTGTATCTATAGTTTATCCAAACTAGCTCTAGGTGTAATTTAATGATCAAAATATCAGTTAACCGTATACAACCAATGGTTTTTCTCCCATGTATCAATTGCAGGCTCAGACATTTACATGCATATAATCTAGATTCAAAAACAACAGAAGCATATAATGTAGTTTATCATATTAAAACAGAAACATAAAATGTAACTTAACATAATAAAAGATATTGACACCTCCAAAAAATTTCCTGCACAGTACAGAATGCATAATCAATAATTATTATCATTTTATAAATGCATTGTGTATTACACTATTACTAAAAGATCAACTAGTAACCAGTAATATAATGGTTGAATGATTTTGATCAATAAATATTGTTTTCTTTTCTATTCTCTGTCCAATTTCCATCATTGAACTATCACATTAAACCCAAAATTTTGTAGAAGGACGCTGAGGTGGCAGGGGATTGGTAAGAGCATTAACAAAATCCAAGGACATCCAAAGGATACTAGGTCATTATTCAAGCTGCATTGGCAAGCAATTAGAGAATTTTATGGCATACCTTAACAGTAAAGGTCAAAGGGTTAGTCCCAGCAGGTTCAAAATTGTAGTCCCATGCAACGGTATCAGGAATCCTTGTTCTGATCTCTGCACAAATACTGGCATCCAGCGAATCTACAGATCTGAAGATGTGGAGGAAGTACATTTAAGACACAGATAAGACAATTCTATGAAGCTTTTTGTAGAGTTCTAAAGAATCCAATCCAATAAACGACCATTAATTTGGCTACCATTCTGAAAGGAATTACATCTTCAACCGAAAGTTCTTACTTGTTAAAGAAATTTACATTCTGTGGAAGTTTTGTTTACAATAAATAAGTACTAAGAATTAAAAGTTCCGACAAATTCTAACTGGATTTCAATAATCTATGAATAATTTGATTCTATCAGTCACTTTTTTCTCAAGTAAAGAAACCTAATTAGATGTAGAAGGCTAGAAGCTGTAGGAATTTGACTTAAATCGTGACAGGCAATCTGTTGGAATTTGGGACTGTCATAAATGGAAGTGATTTCTTGATACTCGATATCACGGTGATTTTCATTGATAGGTATTTAGATGATGCTTAGTTTCATTTAAGCATGATTTTTCAACTACTCATGTGTGACTATTTAAGTCACATTTTAAGCACACATAAATCTCACTTACTATCAGTGTTGTCAAATATTGGCCATGGCGGATTGTGGTGGGAGATTTTTTAGAACTGCCATGGCCAATTTGTAACGGATGGTGGCGCCCTGACGTTTTATGGCAGATATGGAAGCTATAAATGACAAATTTATGGCTTTCCGCCATCGATACACTGCTTGCTATATAAGAATGGTATAAAGCATAATAGCAGCTTGTTTAGTTGCCTAATGTACAAGAAGTGAGAAAGAAAGTGGTGCCAAACCATTAATAGAAGGGTCTACAAGGAGCTTTGGGACTAAATTTGGATTATAAACCCTAGTTCTTTGTGTTGTTTATTTACTCAGTATGCTGTTTTTACTCTCGAGGTTGATATAGGATTGTGATTTGCTCAACCTCAAATAATAAAGCAAATCATCATAAAACAAATATGATATTGGGGCTGGCTAACATCATACATAAATCACAACTGTAAACTTGATGCAGTGCTGTCGATGGCGGATGGTGAAATATGGTGGAAGGTCAAAAACCTTGCATATAAACACGCCATTGCAGCCATGGTGCCGCCATGATGGATATCTCATCACAAATTGCCTATAGCAGATTGAAATGGAAGACTTTTGCCATTCTGCCATCTGCAATCGATAAACCTGATAACGTGTCATCTTGTGTACAGATGTCTACATTACAAACTGCATTGCATCCAGCTACAAACACATGGGGATTATGCCTTACCAATATTTTATTTCATTTTGGTCGCAAAACTTTTTAAGAAAAACCAAACTTGTCGAGTCTTAACTACCTAATTCAACTTAAAAATCCTTATTGGAAATGGAAAGCCCATTGTGCAAGTATGACCATATTGAATGTCACGTAAGCAACTTATATGGTTGCAAGCATAAATAGCAGCTTGCACAAGAATTTTAATTCCCTACTTTCACGCAATAGCTGATTTGGACTATTAGATTCAAATTGCATGCTCATTATCCAACATTTTAAATCGCCTAAACTCAACCAAACAGTTCAAATTGCATGATTGCATCAAAAGCATGATTCCCCAACTATCGAGAATCCAGTTTGAATGCTCGACTGCTATATGCATGACAAGTTAAAAAGACAGAGTGTAACAACTTTAGGACCAAAACTACTTTATACACAACAGTTTATAGTAAGTCTTTGGAACCAAAATAGGTAACCAAGCAACTAACAGTGGATCAGAAGGTCCAAGTTGTAGTTTCCCCTGTCTCAAGACACGAAATCACCACAGTTCCAAATATAGTAAGGGCCTGTTTGAATTGGCTTATTTGAGTTTATCTATTGGTATAGGTTTTATGAAACTGTTCGGGAGAACTTATTATAGCAACTTATGACATTGTTCATCAGCTTGTCTTCATAAGTTCTCCAAAATAACTTTTGAAAATAGCTCATAGCTTATACAAAAAAATAATTAACTTTACTTCACCTTTTGCTATAGAAGTAAATTATACATAAGTGTTTGTGCTATAAGCTGCAAATAAGCCGTTTAACCAAACAGGGCTTAAGTGCATATTTCGAATGACGGTGAGTTTGTTTGACTTAAATCATCGCTATAATTTTGTCGAAGCTCTAAAGTATAACTTTTACTAAAATCATGGTGACACGGGATGATTCCGACAAACTCACCGTGACGTAATATAAAAATGTAGGCGCTATATTTTGTGTATTTGAATGAGAAAAACAAACAACAGCGAAAAGTTGGCAGTTACAACATACTTGAGGAGAAGCTGCATATCAGGACCAGGATACTGAATCTGAATAACACCAGAATGACCCGGAACCGAAAACGCGTTCAAACAATCAACAAAAAGCCCTAAACTCACTCCAAAACGAGGTCGTCCTTCTGCATTGTAATCATATCGAACAAATAGCTATAACAACAACAACAACAACAACAAAAAAAAAAAAACAAATTCAGTAATAAAAAGAAAGAACAATGAGAATTGGAATAAATTTGAAGAAGAAAATGGGATTATTTGGTACCTCTTTTTTGAGATAAACCTTTGCTTGAAGACAACCACTTTCTTCAACGATTAAAACGATGCCGTGTTCGGATAATTCTATGACGGCGTCTTGGTGGCGTTTCCATCGAACGGCGGTTAGAGCATCGACTAAGCCTTGTACGTTTTCCAGTTCGCATAGAACGTCTGGTGCTTCTTCTTCCATTTCTGACATGGTCGGGGTGAAACCCTCTGTTCGTTCTCTACAATCTCACTCACACTAGTTTACTTCAAATTATTTGAACTTGACCTTTTTTAGTCAAAAAGAAATAATAAAAAAGATGACAGAATTTATTTTTTTAAATTGAGATTTTTTTGGGAGTAATTTAGTGACTAGATTAAAGCAAGTTTTTGGGGGTTGTATTCAACCGTGGGATTTTAAAAGACTCTTTTAAAATAAAAAAAGTTTGGTGATATTCAATCAAAACTTTTATAAAATATAAAACAATCTTGTGGTATTCAGTTAAGACAATTATGACTTTTTTTCAGGACAATCAAACCAATTCCATTGGTATTCAATTCAGATTTCTCATGACTTGTAAATTGTCTGTTGATATTCAAAAGTCTATAGATTTTGATGGATTTTTGGATGAAGTGGGTTTTGTGAGACTTTTTATTCAAAAATATAAATACTACTCTCATCAAACAATCTCACACAAACCCTTGAGATTTTGTCATTCTCTTCCAAACCCTTGTTTGCCATCATCTTGTCCATTCCAGATTTCTTCTTCCTTTCTCTTTCTCTCTGTTTTTTTTAAGGATTATTTCTTTCTCTTTGTTAAATTCATCAAAAGTCTATATATATTTGTTATAATTTCTTATTTTTTTGTACCGATTTTGTTCTCTTGTATGA
>Ga0315915_1004876_pt1 | contig 16820 bp, 10 predicted proteins | sample MpolbnodulesMG_FD_207738 | JGI IMG/M metagenome (GOLD analysis project Ga0315915, IMG submission 207738) | Medicago polymorpha root nodule microbial communities from Los Angeles, California, United States - branched nodules | ecosystem: Host-associated > Plants > Roots > Nodule | place: USA...
TAGGGGGCCTAAAGAGATATTGAGGGGGCCTAAAGAGATATTGAGGGGGCCTAAAAAGCAATCCTCAAAAATTGTAGCCCGTATTTTTTCAGGGCTTTTTAGCCCAGCCCGAAAAAGCCCGTAGCCCGCCAAAAAATACAAGTTTTTTTTTTTTTTTTTGTCTTTGTGTGTTACTTAATGCTGGACAACCCAATCTCAAGTTCCATTTTATGAACTGCATGTTTCTATAATCTCTCATACTTTTGCTTGCCATTTAAGAGGGGAGATTTTCTCAATGTTTCTAAGTTTATGATAACATATAGTTTAGAACAGTGACGATTTTATCAATTCTAACAAGTATAATAATAACTATGTACTAAGATCTCTCCAAAAAAAACTATGTACTAAGATTGAAAAAGTTCTGTTTAAATATAACCATGAAATATATGGTATTTGATTCTTAGATGGATTAAAATGGTATACCTCTAAGAAGATAATATATTCATCAATATAAAATATATTTTGTATAATTACAGTTGAAGGGTGTTGGCTGTTTTCTCCGTTCAAATATTCAAAATTTGTGTAAATAAACAGAGATAAAGATTTATTAAGTAAACTAAAGTATTATAAACACATCTTGAATTATGTATTGATTTGCCATTGCAGTAGTTTGTTTGTATGTCTAATACCAGAGTAGCTACTAAGTGGTAGGTTGTGTAACAAGAAATGAAAGCTTGCTTAATTGTATCTTTAGAAATCACATTGGAGCGATCTGGCATCTCAGACACCTCAATTCGACCTGATGGCAAAATTCGGCCTGATGTCCTTAAAGAATGAAAAAATAAAAATAAAAACTAGATACATGCAGGTCGGGCTGGCCCGTTAGCCCGGTAGCCCGTATAGGGCCGGGCTCGGGCTCAATTATTCTAGCCCATATTTAAACTGGGCTTTTTAGCTCGGCCCTAAAAAACCCGTTGCCCGATCGGGCCGGGCCTAAACGGACCGCCCGTTTTGACAGCTCTAATGTAAACATACAAAATTCAAGCTTTAATTCCAAAAAAAATTGGGGTCATATAGGATTAGGAATGACACCATTAGAGAGAGAATGGGGGTAGCACCTATAGTAGAAAAGTTGATAGAAGGATTGATGTTTACATAGATGATCACAGAAACTTAAAATAGGCTTAAATGGTTTGGGCATGTAGAGAGAAGGCCCGTAGATGCCGTGGTAAGAAGAATAGATCAAATGGAAGAGAGTCAAGTTAAAAGAGGTAGATGAAGACCTAGGAAAAGAGAAACCATTAGAAAGGATTTAGAGGTCAATGAGTTGGATCCAAATTTGGTTTATGATAGAACATTATGGCGTCATTTGATCCATGTAGCCGACCCCATTTAGTGGGATAAGGCTTGGTTGTTGTCGTTATAGTCTAGTACTAAGAATCACACACCTTAAATATGGAGAATGAGAGAATAGTTTATTCAAAGAGCTTTCGGACCAAATTATTATTAAATATTACACATAAAATTATTTAACTAATTAACAAATAATATTAGAAATATTTCTTCAAAAAAAAAAAATATTAGAAATACAGAATATTAAGTTTATTTTGCAATACCGAGTAAACATTAACATAAATTTTCTGATAAAATTATTAAACAGTTTGATGTACAAGTGTCCAAGCATACCAAAGGCAGTTATTCTTTTCCTTAGAAATGATAAAATCACAAAAGCTTAATATGTTAACCCATTATGAAGCAATCCTCAATTCATCCTTTTGCTTTTTCTGCTGATATATGAAATATATTGAAGATACTCTTATTGCCTTCCAAGTTATTCCATCCACTTTATTCACACAGAAGACAACATTTAACTAGATGTCATTCAGCTCTTGTAATATAAATATACTAACATAGTCACAATACACCCAAAATCCATACACACTTGTGTTATTAAGAGAGAAAGTTTCATTCAAGTACCTCACAAACATGCATTCAGAGTCAGTGAAGTCAAGTCAATCTCCCCCTGCTGAAGGTGAGAAGCACAAGAACCTGGATAGAGAAATCAGGGAGATGGTATCTGCCATCACTCATCGTGTCACTGATTTTCATAAACCAGGCTCCACCCACCATTTGGACAATGACGATGAACATGGCACCAGGATCATCACCCTTGCAGGAAACAACGAAGGAGCTACTCTGCGGAGTGAATTGGATGCAAAATCAGGTAAATATTCTGCTCATGATGAGCCTGAAGCATTGAGCACTTATGTTAACAGCAACTTCCAGGCCATCAACAATTCCATCATGCTGGGTGGTAGTTACCATGCCAATGATCCTGGTGTCCACATGGATATTTCAGATTTCACCGAGCCTCCTCAAAATCACCATAAGGCTGAGAAGCATGGCACGAAGGAAAAGAAGGACAAGAAGAAAGGGAAAGAAGGTTCCAAAAGTGAACATTCTGATTAATAAAGCTCTATAAAGATTATGATCAAATCTATATATGATGGGGTTTAGAATAAATGCAATCTACACCGTTTTGGGACTAGAACTTCTGTGTCCACTGTTAACCACTGGTTAATGTATGCTTGAAATAACCACGTTTTCCTAATGATTGTTTTTTATTTTATTCTTGTGCTTGTTCTTCGCTTGTTTGTGGGTTATTAATCATCAAGAGAGGACAAGAAAGTTACCATTTCCATGCTAAGAAAGATTATATAAACACCGGTTGTTGAATTTTGAGTCAAAGCCTCCTATCAACGCAGAAAATTAGTCGTTGTACACGTTAATGCATAATGTAATGAACATGTGTTGCATTTCAAAACTGGGCACAGCCTTTGAAAAACAATATACATCATCATTGTATCATGAAATCCATGTGTTTCGATCCATTATTTGAAAAGCTATTTGAAAAACTATCAACAAATAACATTAAATGTGCACATAAAAATAACTGCAGTAAACTTCATAGACCAACAAAGCATATTAATATTTACACAACAAGATGACGTAGATAAATGTCCACTATGTCAAGAGCTTCCAGGTTCAGCCCCATCATGTAGGGCACAACAAATTGTAGATTTATGATGCCCTTGGTAAACCTTAATATCTTCACCAGTTGTGGTAGACCAGAGCCTAGCAGTTGAATCAGAGGAAGCTGCAATGACAAAGTGTATGGGCGTAAATATTGGATTAAGCAATAATTGATTACAAATAAGAATAATTGTACTCCACCGAAATTCACAATTGATAATGCAAAGACTATTTTGCAACATATGAGGAATAAAGTAGGAAAATGATAACATCGGGCAAAAGTAATTTACGTTTAGTTACAGCTCATTATGCAACTATAAAATCAGTAGTTGTAAAAACAGTCGTAGTTTGAGCAGTCGCTCAAAGTCACCATTCACCATCAGTGTTTCAACTTCTACAATATCCACTAAACGTTTTTTCTTCATCTTTTATTCTCTTTCAACTAAAAATTTGGTCTGATAGAGTATCATTAAAACACAACTTAGATTGAGTATATTATTTGTATAATAAATATACGCAGAGTGAATTGCTGCACTTATTTAATGAAATCCATCATCTTAATTTAATTTCCCTACTAAAATTACATAAATATCCAATTTAAGTTTGTCCCTACACTCTGTCAAGTATTTTTTAAATCTGAATTATAGAAGACTAAATGATTACATTACATTTTGTTTTCTACACAGCCCATAAGATAATTTTCTTTGAAGAAAGATAAACAACCAAGGTTAGCAATTGGTAAATAAAATGAAAGACCAGACAGCCATCTAAAACTACACAAATTTGTAATTTGTTGAATCAACCTTATCTATACTTCATATTTCATGTGAACTGAAGGATCCGATTCTGGACAATGGATAAGATAAGAGCCTGTTTCTAAGTAACAACTACATGATAAAAGCCTTTTTAAAATTTTTTACACTGGTATAATTAAATTATTGCAGAAGTTAGAAAACCACAACTATTATCATCTAAAAAGTCTAAGTGATTGTACTAATATAACAACAAAACCGTAAGAAACTTAATATAACAGTGTTCAAAAGGAAACACATTTATATATCCAGTTCCTGAACATATGTATATAAGAACAAATACCGAAAAAATTATCAAGTTCGTACCTGTAATAAGGTAGGCACCATCCACTGAGAAGACACAGTCCCACACCCAACGTTGATGACCTGGGATGTACAGCCAACCACGTTTAAGGAGAGTGAAATTTTGGGGAAAGTTGTAGGGAATGAAAAAACACTAGATTTTCACATAATTTCAAGAATTACCTATCAAAGTCTTCTCTAGTGTAAAACCATCAACATTCCATATCTTAACAGTATGATCAGAAGATGCAGTTGCCAAGTACCTAGAAATAACACCAAGAAATATTAACATCTTAAATAAGCTAGAGGTACATTAGTAAGTTAGAGATAGAGACAGTGAGATTCAGTCCTGGAATGATTACAGTGGTCTCGAACCAACCAGTCTACCATCATAAACAACAACAGGAAATGTTGATTCCTAGAGATGCGGTCCAGTCAAACAGTTTTAACTAAATTCTAAAGACCAGGACAGGTGCTGTATTAGATGTTTGATGCTTCCAGTTCAAACTCTACTTTTACAACTTGCATGTTGCTAACTAAAACAAGAGTAGGAATTAAAACATTATAAACCCCATTGAATAGCAAATAAAGTGCACCTCCATCTTCATGGCAAGAGAGGTTAATAGGACTGTAGAAGCACACACAGAATATTTCTATTTTTAATAAAAGGCTGCATAATCTCCCATAGCTTATATTCATAACAGTAACCTAGTATGTGTGTGCACATCTGAGAGCATATGTGCACATGTATGTTGAAAGTTGAAAGAGTGCATGCCATATTCAAATAAAACCAATTAAGTAAAAATCGTATCTGAAGTTTTTGTGTTGCTTGCAATGAACTCAGATATCTTGGCCATTGTTACTCACTATAACCAAAACTTGTTTCGGTGAGAGAAAAATATGGCATCTAATTTTTGTACTTTTAACAAAGAAATTGTTAAGGAAACACTTCTACTTTTTGTAGTTGTTTACATTCATTTAAGAATCTCTGCAGTTCCTAAGAAAAATTTAAAAAGGTTATAGTATTTTGTAGTTGTTTACATTCATTTAAGAATCTCTACAGTTCCTAAGAAAAATTTAAAAAGGTTGTAGTATAATAGGATGCATAATCATTGCTCCATACTAACACTGGTAAAATTACATAACTTAATTAGGGCTTGTTTGAAAATTCAGTTATGTGCTGAAGTGATAAAGACTAATCACAGAAATTTGTTTAGTCCTTGATGCATGGTGAAAATTGAACCAGGTTAAAATGTTTTGAAAATATTGGAGCACACGGGAATTCCTTGCGTGTATTCAACCCAAATCCAGTGTAAATAGCTCCCGTTCGCTTTTACTTAAATGAAATTTCAACTGTTAAATGATATATCTTCAAACAATATAAATTAAATACTTAAATTTTAATCACAATTTTTTCCAATTCTGACTTTTGAGATTTCAATTGTGGCAAACAGACCATTATTTGTATAAAATTTATAATTCCATTTTATTTAATTAACACACCTGATTACCTAAAAGCTTAACCACAAACCTGTTCACTTGACCACGGTCTTTTTTCCATTTCCGAACTTAATTAAAAAAGGAATAAAATAAATAGACAAAAGACGAACACATTCTTTCTGACCTGTGGGGGTCACAAAACTCAGGTGATAAAACACATTTGAGGATGTAGCCATTGTGTGCTTGCAGCTTATGAAGTGGCTCAAAGTTTGTCATTGTCTGCACAAAATCATATTCCATTGGTAAAAATAAGTAAAAAGTGCAACGAGGATGACATTATTGTGATATTTTAACAAGGACCAACCTGAGTCCCTCGCAACAGGCGCCACACATAACATGTCCCATTGTTATTTGCTGCTACTACCAAGCTGCCATCCCACATCACTGTTAGAGAGCGTACAGCTGTATCAACCTCTGGCACCTACATTACAACCACAAATTTAAAATAACTTTCCATCTATAATTCTTGTCAACTGGTGAGAGAGAAACAGGGAGGACATAGTGCGTAGCACTGGTCAATCTTAAGGGAATTGTGTATAGTAATATAAATGTTATAGAAAAGAAAAAGCATCTACATTCCGGAGAAGCATGGCTATTGAGTGTATATTGAGGTAAATGAGAAAGAAACACGTGTTTTCACGATGAGCAACAAGAGTTTACAACTACAAGGCTTATAATTCAAATATTTCATTCTTTCTAAATATTATTTCACATTTATTTTTTTGATAAGAACCATATTTGGATTTATTTATTTATTCTTTGCATAGAGCATATTGGAAAATCTATTCTAAACTGATCTTCATATACAATAAAAGAGTTCATAACTCATACCAATTCACAACTGCATGAATTTGCTGTCAAATCCCACACACGAATATTGCCATTTTGATCACCAGATATTAGTTCAGTCTGTTGAATCACATACAAAAAAAGTGAGAACCATGAAGCAAAAACTTGTATGAAAAGGAATCCCATTTACTCAATTTTGAGCCATGTTAGAATCCAGATTTCAATACCAAACAATCAACCAATAATTAAATAAATCTCATAAAAGTGAGGAGAAATGAAATGGAATAAAATAATAATACAAACTAAAAGTCGTCGTGCTGTTGCACCAATTCAGCCCTAATTATCTCTTCTGAATTTTTAATTAGAAAAAGCAACTACATTTTGGAGTATTGTTTTAATTAATGTAGCCATAATTCAGGGATAGATTGTATAGCCACCAACAAGTAGTGAAACATAACCTGATTTGGGTGCAACACAACAGTGTTAACTGCTGCACGACTTTCATATTCCCTCTGACAACCTGGTGCCCTGCATTTTTGTCATCAAATAAGCAAAGTCTATTTGACCAAAAACTTGAGGTCTAAACTCATAGTATAAAATTGTTATGCAAAATGAGATCTACTTCACCTCAAATCCCAGATTTTAACCGTGCCATCCTCTGAGCCAGAATACATCCAGTTACCATCACACTGGAACCCAACTGCCATTACATTACTGGTATGTCCATCATAGCTCATTACCTGCCACACAATCAGGAACGTAAATTAGTTGGAACCAAAAACAGAACAACTTTTTGAGGTAAGTGTATCAGTTGAAAAGAAATACCGGTTGAGGGCTATTTGAGTTAACATCAAACAACCGTATGTGAGGATTGCCAGCTGCAGCTAGGTAGCGCTTATCCGGGGTTATCTCCAGCCGATTCACTTGCTATACAAGGCGGATACAGCAAAATTAGTACCACTATATGGAACTTAAAATCACCAAAAGCCATTCTCCATGATAAATTAGTAGCAATTAATCACCATCTAACAAAAGGCATGTGTAGAAACACCGAAAACAGCTAAGCTACAAACTAGTAGCACATAATCACAACTTCAAAACAAACATATAGGTGTAATGCATTCAACAAGATTAAAAAATCAGCTAAAATATAATTGAAACTTAAAAATAGGATATCAGAAAGTTTATGCAAGCAAACTGTTCTGGACCAAGCCAAGCCCAATCCACTAGTGAAACGGAACACTACGGGACCATGCTGTGAGGATGCCCTAGAGATGCACCCAAGCAAGTCCAGAGATGTAATCACAACAGTACGATGACAATCACATCATCATCTGTCAATAGCTATCTCCCAAGACTGTTGTCTAATTAGGTTTTTCACTCAAGAAACCCTAGAGTTCACCTTATAAAGGCTAACTCATGCTCCGTAGCACTGAAACTTCTGATGGAAGGTGTGTCTGGTGTTCGGCACAACACAGCAATGACACATGTGATTATGTTCAATTAATTCCTTTTTTAATTTTTTTACCAGCGTCCATATATGTGCAAGTCTCAATGTCGGTGCTTCATAGAACTTGTGACTCAGGTTAAGGTACACATTCTCTAAACCCTAAAACCTCACATTCTAGATTCTAGACCAATTACTGACTTGATCATGTAGAGCGTAGTGTTTCCAGGTACACCACCCCATGCCGACAATCTAGCTCCACTCCAAATTACAAACTTTTTTATCCTCAAATTCACATAAAGAACATGTTTAATTATCTAGTATTTCAAAATTACTACTTGCAAACCTAGAACAATTTTTTTCAATTATTGCAAAAATCAAATAAAATAAAAAATGAATGAGAGAAACGGAATCAAACCGAATCAGGATATTGAATAGTCCGGTAACAGCGACCACTCTTAGCTTCCCAAAATCGAATGGTATGATCATAGCTAGCAGTGGCGAGTAACACTGATGGTTGACTCATCCTAATCCACGAATCTTCCTCTTCCTTTTTTCTTTTGACTATCATCAATATACATTCACCTCTAACAACACAAAACCTAATTTCATTGAATTCATCAGAATCTATTCAAATTCATGAACGTTAATGGAGTAGAATTATATTGAAAAACGAAAGTGTGATGAGAAGTAAGAGAATTGAAATAACCTGAGTGGTGGCAGTAACCGCCGCCGGGAGATCGCGGTGTCCGGAGGTTTTAACCGCCGGTGGCGACGGTGTCTGGAGAAAGGTGTGCTAGTCAATCGTCAATTCACCAAAATCATGACTCGCGTGCGTTATTTCCTTTACCAAAACTAAAACACGCCGTTTTCACTTTGGAGTATTAATGATTTATTTATTGGTGAAAATGTAAATGTTTAATTAAGAATAATTAAACACTCTTTATGGACACTAACCGATAAGTATTAATGAAAAATGCGTGTATTTAATAGATTGAAAATTGAAATATTCAATTTTTTTTTATAAAAATAATTGTTTAATTTAAAATGTTTAAAGAGTATCACGAGGACACTTGTTAGAAAGACCTAAAATTGAGAATAGAATGAGACATCTTTTCTCTCGTAAAATATATAGGGGTCAAACTAGTCCTCGATAAATAAAAAGATCACATTCTCTTCAAAAATCATATTTAATCCTTTAAAAAAAATCAAACTTATACAATTTAGTCTCTGAATTTAGTCTTACCCCAACACGATTATTATATCTCAACCCAAAAAGGGATGATGTGACTAAAACACAATTTTTTTAAAGTGGCTTTATGAGAAGGATCCTGGAGGTTCTTTTTCAATTGAAATTACAGTTAGGGGCCTATAACTTGGCCTACTTAAAGTCTGGCTCGGTTACATATACTTAATTATATATTCCATCATATTACTAATTTTTCAACCCATATATGCTTATTAGCTTTTACAAAATGGATGTACAGACTGTACAACATTATATTGCACATACAAGCAATATATGCTTATAAAGTAAAAAAATGGATGTACATGCTCTACAAAATTTATTGCCCCATTAGCCTTTTAAGAAATATATACTACATGTTTATTAGCCTTTTTTTAAAATAAGTCAAATGTTTTTATTTCAAATCATTAGCCTTTTAAGAAATATATACTACATGTTTATTAGCCCTTTTTTAAAATAAGTCAAATTTTCGACCCATACATGCTTATTAGCCTTTACAAAATGGATGTACAGACTCTACAACATTATATTGCACATACAAGCAATATATGCTTATAAAGTAAAAAAATGGATGTACATACTCTACAAAATTTATTGCCCCATTAGCCTTTTAAGAAATATATACTACATGTTTATTAGCCTTTTTTTAAAATAAGTCAAATGTTTTTATTTCAAATCATTAGCACAAACTAGGCTTTTAGATAGACTAATAGGCCATCTCAAGCTTAAAATAAAGTCTTTAACGAGTTAATAGGCTTGACTTAGGCTTTAGTTTTTCAAACTAGGTTTGACCTATTTAAGCAAAGATCGCCCCGATCCAGCTATTCCCACCCCTAGTTACTATCATATAAGCCAGATGTAGAGGTGGGGGATGACGTGGGGTCGGTCAACCGATGACGGACTTGTAACAATAAAGTTGGCATAGGGGGAACGAAAAACAGCAGGCACAGTTGGAGGGTGACCATGGGGTTGGATGTGGGTTGACAGGAGATGAAACAGGTGCAACGTGGATAGTGACAGTGGTCGAGATTTAGGCATTCAACCCCCTTTGGAGGGAGTACCGATCGCGACTAAGGGAAGAGACAACAAAATCATGACGCGATATGAGTTTGGAGAAACAAAGCACAGCTCATAATGATGTCAAACTACAAAACAATGAACAAAACAAAAGAGAAGAGAAGGATTGTATCCACGGATGGGAAAAGGAGGAACCGACAAGAGGATGATTATGAACTATACCTTTAGAACCCTACTAAAGATAAAAATTTAGTCTTGACCTTAATAGTTGAGTAAATTGATGAATTTTATATATATTTTGAAGAATAATAATTATTAAGGTTTTTCTATCATGTGCAAATTTGCACATATTAAGAAGTTTTAAATGGTAACTTTGCATTTGGAACTTGTATATTTTGTATTAAATGTATAATTTTTAATAAATAATTGTTTTTTTTTTAAAATAAAAACTTACTACTTTTAGTTGCTTTAACATGTATAATATTGCACATGTTAGACAAACTCTTATTATATTTATATACTTTATGCATTAAATTGAGGAGAGAGGACCAATACAGCGTGCCACAAGTGTAAATGTTTGGGTCTCTTAATCATTTGATCTAGAGTTCGATCAATAACCAATGCGTATGAAAATAAATTTGTTGAGAAATATCAATTTCTTAAATAAATCTAAATTATTTTGAGATGGTTACTCTCAACTAGGGGCGGATTTACCACCCAGCAAGCATGGGCACACCGCACACGCCCGGGCTCAATCCATACTTAGGGGCGGATCTCCTTGGAGACCCATGGTAGCCATGACATCCAACAAGTTTTTTATATATTTGATATCAGGCATAGATATGTCACAAATTTTCCTTGGCTGCAATGGAAGGGGAAGCAAGCTTTCAGCGAAATGCCCCAGGTTCGAGTCAAAATGTTCCTATGGGGAATTGAAACGGCGTCCCCACACTATAATCAAAAGTAACAACCACCGGTCTCTTAGAGATTCTTTGTTTTTACATAAAACTGATTAACTTATATTACATAATTTTGACACCTCCAACAAATTAACTCAAGATCCGCCACTACCAATACTTTCTTTGTATCGACACAAGAAATTTGACTTACAGTGACAACAAAAATCCGTCACTATAGGGCAAATTTTCGTAGCTAAATCTGTCTGTCATTGCCAAATGGTTGTCATTGCATGTTTTCCACTTTTACTTACATATAAAACGTAGGTAATTCTAAGGAGACCATTTTAAAAATATTATGGACTTCTATCTACGGTTGTGGCTATCACTAAAACTTATCATTGTTTTATTTTATTTTTTATATTTTATATTCGGGGTGGTAAATTCGCCCCTGTCTCTTGTTTCAAATTGTACTTTTATCAACAAAATGACAAGTCTCTTTTATTTTGATTTATGACTATTTATATATCATGTCACATGTGAATTTGCGGTAAAAATTTTGCTCAGACTCGATAAAATTCCTAACTCCGTCACTGCTCTCAGCCGTTGCACACAAAAGATAACTTGGTTAACATCAAAAATAAAAAATGAAGAGGGTGATATTTATCGCACTATGACTAAATTGAAGGAACTTCACTTTGGTCCTGTGAGAATCTTCTTGATGATGACACTTTCTTACTACTTTAAATTGGAAAATAGTATCTTTCTAGGAAACGATATTGGGCTTGATACTGACCTAATAAGATCAGATTATGAAATCTACTTTATATCATGATTCATGAACTCGGTATTATTTGTTTTAAATCATTATGAAAGTCTGGAGATATTTAAGAATGAGGAGTCAAATCTGGTATAGGAGAAAAAACATGTCTAACCATCTCAAGGACTAGTTTAACACTTTAACAGATTTGAAAATATCATGCTTTTTCTACGTATCATTCTTATACATGTCATTCCTCTCTATAATTAACATCTCACACTTTTTTTATTTTCGTCCTTTTCTCTTCTTTTTTCCCATCATTCCTAACCACTCTGATTGGAATGGAATGTGGGAGAATCATTATTCATCTTTATCATAATCATAATCTAACTATATAAAAGTAGGGTGTACGAGTGATAATGATGGCTTGCCAATTATTTTAAAATTAAATAAAAATTATAATGAATCAATTCATTGTTCCACTTTCACAATTCTTCCATTTTTTTTTCCATTACAATTCACATAGAGTACAACTTTTTTTTTGGACAATACTTATAGTACTAACTTATTTCACTTGTTCTCTTTGATTTGTTTAAAAATACAAAAAAGTATACTAGCTTTTTTCTGGTGTATCCTTAAGTAAACACAAACTCAATTGAGATTTTCACGAGAATAAAGTTGTTTAGCAACTCCTTAATCAACAGTTAACATAAACAAATACATATACATATACTACTTGATGTCAATGTTATGAAACCGTGATTCACAAGACACTGTTAAGTGTTGTATTTGAGGTTCTTGTTCCTTTGTTTCTTCAGCTTTCTCCGCTAACATAATCAAACGATTCTTCATCTCCTTGCTCTTACCCCATAGAAGAATGTATAATCCAAGCATCACCAAGATTGACCCCAACACGCTAAACATTGATAAATACTTACATTAACATATGTATAATACATCACAACATTGTTTTTTTTAGCTAGGCAACATAATAACATTGTTAAAACTTAGCTATATTTTCTTGTATATAACTATATGACTCTTCAATTTTCCATTTATATTGACACATATTTTCTAATACAACTCAAATGACTAGATCAAACTTCAAAATTTAGAGAGAGAACTGAGAATTAAAAGAGATAAAATTGGTTATGTTTTTCCATTGATTCTAACGAGACAATAAAATGTTTGTATAAATTGGTGCATACTCGTAGTAAAATAACAATCACATAATGACACATACTAACTAATAGATTATGTCTATGATTCTAGAATAAACTAGTTGAGTCACTATTCTTTCTTTTTTTTGGTGAATAGTCATTATTCAATTATCCTTGAGATCTTGTCACTTTCCATTATTTTTTCCTCTTACATGACTCCCCAAAAACTATTGCAATAATATTTTCAATCATTCCAATAACTCTCTGTCTCTAACACACTTTATATAGAATCCTAGAAATATATTAATATCATATCTAAAAGGGTGAAAGAGTAACAAGAAAATAAATGGAACTCACCTTCCAAGATATAACTGCTCATGTAGGACAGGGATATCAATCAAGGCTGCCATTATTTGAACAAAGGGGCTAAATGCTGCTGTAAAGACTGGACCCCTCTTCTTAACACACCATGACATTCCCACAAAACATAACCCTGATCCAATTATTCCCTGTAAATACAATGTTTCAATTATTGTTCTAATTATATTCACCCTTCCATGATCAATTTTCATTGTTATATGCTTTTCTCTTCAATGATCAATTTTCATTATTAGATACTCGTGTCAATTTTCATTATTCCTTGCAAATACAATAACTCCAATCATAAAAAAATATAGAGTAAATAGGCAATTATCTCCCTGAAATTGTAAGTTTCGTCAATTACCCCTCTGAAATTAACAAAACTTCAATTACCCCTTGAAATTGCACAACGTTAATCAATTTACCCCCTCTGTCAAATTTTTCTGTTAGTCAACATGACGTTTTGCAAATACCCCCCTTGCAAAATGCCCCCCAAACTGAAAAATTTATATATTTTTTTCTTATCCTTGATTCAAAAGATATTAACGTATGTAAAGGGCTACTTGGTGATTCATATGGTGTTTGTGTTTTAAATGTATGGGATGAGTATAAGAAACTTGATTATCAAAAGATTTATGATAATATGAAAAAACCATCATTTGTTTTTAATGGTAGAAATGTTGTTGATTGTAATTGGTTTATTCAATTGTTAAGCCACTTGATTCATGGCATAAAGACATGCCTGCTATGCCTTAAAACATTGCTTCATTTTTTGAAGCAAAAAATTGTGGCTTAAAGATTGATTCAGTTTTATTAATATGTTTTTTCTTACGATTCTACTTCATGTTAGAGTTTCCTTGCAAAGCAATTCAATACAGTTTCGTTGTTATGTTTAAAAGATTATCTTTTTTTTGTATTTAATTGACATGTTACTTTTCAATTTCATGATAAATACTACTTTCTGTTGCAAGGAACTAGACTTTCATACATAGATGCACAATGCAGAATATGAGAACTAAAGCATGAAACAACAATGTAGAAGCTCTGAGGCTTGAGTAATAAACATACATATATTACATTCATGTCCATTTCTGCAACCATGTATGATTTGCAATTGTTAATGACAAAACTAACATGAAAGAAACTAACCTATTGTAAATTGTGATTGTTAACGTCAATCTTATGTTGTTAACACCACATCATACCAAGGCATATCTTCAATTTCATATGTTTGATTCAATTGTTTGCCTTTAATATTTTTTGAGTCAAAGAAAAGAAAAAAATATATAAATTTTCAAGTTTGGGGGGCATTTTGCGCATAAGTGCAAAACTTCAGGGGGGGTAATTGAAGTTTTGTTAATTTCCGAGAGGTAATTGACGAAACTTATAATTTTAGAGAGGGTAATTGCTTATTTACTCAAGAATATATTATTAGACACATATGTCTATCAGGCCCGGTTGAACACATATCGAGGCCTAAGAGGAACCTTGACAGTTGACATGAAACCTTTTTTTTAATCTAATTATAATATTTTAATAAAATTATTATATTTTTATCATAATGAGTGAAATAGAAAGTGAACTTACAGCGTACAAAATAGCAATTATTTGTATCTTTCCTCTGAGAACCCATATAGACAAGTTATGGTCAATGAACAAGCAAATGACAGCTGATTGAATGGCTCCAAAGAAACTCATGATTGCTGTGCTAGAATACTGGCATGGATATCTTTTGCTTATTTTAGATTGTAAAATGAACCAAGAAGACCAAAAGAGAGTTCCCAAAATCAATGCTATCACACCAATAGTCCATTTCTCTGGTGTCCTTGTAGCTACTAGCTTCACCGATGACTCATGATGAGAAAAATTAAATAGACCCTTTCCTTTGTAAAGTGTCAACATCAATGCACCAACTATACAAACCAATGTACCAAAAATCTTGGCCCTACCACTGTTGCATTTGATGTTCACAGTCTCTATTCTGTAGTAGAAACAGCAGCATATATCAATTCATGGTGACTATATGAATCACTGATACAGACACAAACACTGGACACGATACTGACACTGGTAATAATAGTAATGATAATATATAGGAGTACATGAATAGCACAGCCTTGATGATTCTTACCCAAATGGCAATGCCAATAGGAAAGTGACCACAGGCACCATGTTGACAAAAGCACAAGCAAATGTAGCAGAAGTGTATTGAATCCCCAGGAGGAAGAAGTATTGTGTGACTGATGCTCTATAGAGAAAGTATTGAATAAGTCTTTACTATACTACAACTATGTTAACCACAAAATACTACAAATAATTGAGAAGTAAATAGGGAGAAAAAGAGGCTAGGGAGAAAGATGTAACATAATAAAATGTGTTTTCATGACTAACCCAACAATGGCACTGAAGAAGAGGTAGCATAAAATTCGAAATGTTAGCGGCGGTCTGCTATTTCTGCAATAAAAATATGATTATAAGGAAAACATCTATGATTTTCTTCAAGTATATAGTACACAAATTTAGTGAGTGTTTGGTTTCATGTGAAGTTGATATTGTCTTCAAACTTCAAATTTGAGTTGAACATTTTTACACTAAGTTTAACATCAAATTTGCATTTCTATTTTCAGAATAAGAACATCCTAACATAGATCACTAACATGAAACGTTTACTTATTCTAGTATACATCTTCAAGATCAAAAGTAGTGGCTGGTTATTATCTGCATGCTAACAAGATCAATGATTTGTAAAAAAAAAAAAAAAGGAAGAAGAAGAAGAATACTATTGAAGCATGGATTGAAGGGTACATACCTTTCCCTAAAGTATCCAATTGAGCCTACAAAAATGGTAGCAATAGAGAGACGGTATGTGATAAAAACCAAATGGTTCATTCCTTCATCAAGGACTTTCTTGAGAAGAATATTCACAACAGCAAAAGAAATATCAATTGCTATCATTATCATAAAAGGTTTCCATTCTTCACAACTCTTCATTTCACCAATGCAATTGTATTCAACAACAATGCAAATTCAATTCTACTTGATATGTATGTAATTTAGATTAGACCTTACTGTTGATTTATATAAAATAATATTCCAGAATAAGTGGTAACAAAGCAAGATTAAATTCTGAAGTCACATCAAATACTTTACTCTACTATTTATGCTCTAAGCTCTTCCTTTTGCTTTATTTTGACTGATCCTCTTCTATTAAAATCTATTTATTCCAGAATCATTTTAATGGCTAGTACAAAATATTATAGGTTGATTCATAATCTATGGCTATGATATTGTTAGCCTAAAATAGGCATGAGTTTTTCATTTACATATTTCATTTAGGCCATGTTTGGATACAAACTTAATTTGCAGCATATAGTATAAGCACTTATTATATATGTACTTATTATAAGCAACTTTCATATCAAAAGATAAAATGAAGTTGTTTTCACAAGTTGAACATGGCTTATAACCATGTCACAAGTTGTTTTCATAAGTTCTCCGAAACAGTCTCACAAGTGCCTTACGTCAGTTGATAAACTCAA
>Ga0315915_1004877_pt1 | contig 16820 bp, 8 predicted proteins | sample MpolbnodulesMG_FD_207738 | JGI IMG/M metagenome (GOLD analysis project Ga0315915, IMG submission 207738) | Medicago polymorpha root nodule microbial communities from Los Angeles, California, United States - branched nodules | ecosystem: Host-associated > Plants > Roots > Nodule | place: USA...
TATCGACAACATTCCTTCAAAATGGGTTTTAGTGTGAGAAAAGGGAACATAACATTTTGATGTTAATGTTAACCAAAAAAAACCGTAAACACAACAAAAAAACAAAACAACATTTTGATGTTAAAATATATATACAAACAAGAATGGAAACATAACAATTTTTTTTTTAACATATATATATATATATATTAATTAAATTTGTGACTCAAACAAAAAGTGGTCGTTTGGCAGCATCCTCTCTCTAAGAAACATATCATACTCATTAAACAAAGAATCACTTATAAAAAAAGTGCTTCTTCCATCATCAACATTTTCAATAGCAGGCACATCATGCTTTTCCCTCTTAGCTTTTCTACCATCTCTAGCATCATCATCAACACTACGGTCAGAAGAATGCTTACCAGTTAGCTTCTGCACAACAGACTTAAAACTCATAGCATCAGTTTCAACATATTCTGTTGTTACAATCACAATCTTCACTGGTTTTTTAGTATTGCTACAACCACCACTAGCCATATTCAAGTATTTCACTTTTGAAAAAGGGGTTTTTTGAAGCACTTTTTTGCTACTTTTTTCTTTTCTAATGGTTTTGACGTATATTGTGTTTATTTGAATGTGTTGTGAACTATATTTATATTATTGATGTGGTGAGCTGTGGGGTTGAGTTGACCAATTGAGAAAGGGTGAAGTCCTTAGATGATATAAGCTGACCGTTACTTTGTTATATGTGAATCTATGAAAAGTAGGATGCATGTGGTCAATTGAAGATGCTAAACGTTACCCTTCATGCATGTGTAGTGGCGTACAGAAGGTTCTTATGTTGTGTAGTGGTTATTATTTCAAAAAATTCAATAAATAAATATAGATAGATATATGAATGGAAAAATAAATAAATGATGTACTAGTATTTTAAAATGATAGTTATTTTTTTGGTATTAACCATTCGATTCTCAGGGAAATGAGCTATGATAATTCGGTGTTCGATTGTAGGTAAATAAAGTCTATTTAAAAATTATTCTATTTTTTTTTAAGACAAAAAAAAAAAGCAATTGTGATATTTATCGTTAGACGGGGAGAATATAGGAAAAAGTTGATTATATTTGTCTCTAAATATATGACAAGATGATAAAAAATAATAAAGTTGGTTGTAATATTAAATTTATTAACAATTTGCATAGTTTTACAAGTTTATCCTTTAAGTATTCATAAGAGTATTTATTACATGTTACAAAAAATATTTTGTAACTTTTTTTTGAAGAATAAAAAATATTTTGTAACTTAATTACGTGTATGTTTAAAAATAAAAAATTAATTCACATAAAATTAAAAAGAATCTTATCAAAAGAGAACAAGAAAAAACTCAAAAAAGTCTTATATTTAAGGACTAAACTAATACTCTCTTCGTTTTAAATTGAGTGTCACTTTAGCCAAAAAAAAATTGTTTTCAAATGAATATCACTTTACATTTCTAATACAACTTTAATTTTTTTCTTACAAATTTTTTCTCACACAAATTTCAATACAACTTTAAGTTTGTTTTTTCTTATAAAGTAAGGACAATTTAGTAACAGTGTTATGTCTAATGATTATTTCATTTTATTTTTTAATTTGTGTGTCAAAACCACGCAAAGGAGTATAAAAATATGATATTAGATCAATTAGATTTTTGCTTATCAAACATGAGAGAATATGTGGTTATTATTTGTAAGCAAGGGCGCTTCTATCCATATGTTATGGATAGAGTATCATCGACTACCCCAAAAATTAGTTTTTAATTTGTATGAGTAAGTATGTTTTTTTTTTTGTTTTTTGAAATAATGAGTAAGTATGTTTTATATTTGGTTATCTAAATAAAATATGTTTTTCTACTTTAAATAAATTTAATTTAAAAGATTCAAACAATATAAATGTTTTTTACTTTCAAATTATAATAAATCAAACTAATCATGATTATCTTTTTTCACTGATACCAACAATATAACAAAAAAAATATAGTCTAATTTTGCCATTCGAAAAGGTCTAGCGGCGCAGCTTGTTGCTCGCATGCTTTCTATTCAAGTGTAAATAATGGTTTATAATAAAAATTCCTTAGTAAAAAAATAAATAAATTTATTTTTATCTATTTATTACATGTGTTATTTGTATTCAAAATTGAGGATATTTTAGGAAAGAAAAAGTCAATCCAAAACAGCTGAAAGAGGTTGTTTTCTTTATAGTATAGAAGTATAGATGAATTCTTCACTTTATTGAATTTGTTTTTCAATAAAACAAACGTTAATATAGTCAGAGTAATTTATATCAGAACATACTTCTGGAATGTGGACATATGTCATATATGATTGAGTAATCACATGCATAGACTGGAGTTACAAAAGATCAGAAATTTTGTCAAACTCTTATTTTTTTCATTATTTCTGGAAAAAGAAACAGTCTCTCTCTCTCTCTCTCTTCAAATTAGTCGATTTCATACTGGTTAGATTTTACGGTCCACAAATTGCAGCTTAATTTATTGCTTGTGAGTATCACAATTGAATTAGTTAGCTGTCCATTTTTTTGTATCATTGGAACATTTCATTGTTCATTTTATTTATTTATTTTTTTTATAAAAATAAACGATATTCATTTATTCAAATTGATAGAGTAAATCGATGCAATGAAAATTCGCTAAAAACAAAAAGAATGAATCTGTGAACAAACTCACATCATCCGTGTTAATAGCATAAGACGGCAAAGTATTAAAACCTACACATATGACTATATTTAAGTCTCCGGAATACCCATGTCTCCGGATCCGGATCTGCAGCATTGACGACTCCAAAATCATTGATTTGATCTGCACTGTATCGAAGTTGATCCGACAATCTGAATCGAACAAATACCTGAACGAACAAAGAAAGACAAACAACGTCGCACAAAGACGGCGAACAAAATAACGTCGTATTAAAACGACAAAATCACAAAGAAAAAACGAAATAGATACATCTTTGGCACCAAATTTATTTGTTCCGTAGTGACTTACGACCTGGTTTTAATCAAATTGACAATTACATTACCTTTTATTTTAATGAAAGATGAGTAAAATTATTCATGTTGAATTTGCACAAATAAAAAACATTAATTTATTTTTCACTATTTATATTATAGATATGACTCAAATAATATAGATATGACTCAAATAATGAAAAAAAATGAATGATTTTGATTGATATCAACTTATCATAAATAACTTTAGCCATCTTTTATTGATATTTACAAATAAAAGTTTATCCTTAAATAATTACAAAATAAAAATATTGAAAAATTGAGAAGAGGTGAGGAGAGAAATCAACAAAGTCAAAATATATAAATAAAAGTAATTGACTTTTCCTTAAAAAAAAGTAATTGACTTTTGAACTAGATGAATTTTGAACAAGTTCTAGAGTGCAAGCTATAATCAAATTACTCTATGCTGTTTGTTATTATATTTCACTTTGGCACTTTCCTACATATTAATAAATATAATAAATTTTGTATGAGAAAGAGAAATTATATAGTTTTATAAAATCATCTTTTATTAAAGACATTAGAAATATAAAATAAAAAAAATAAAAAAAGAGAAAGTAAATTTGTATTTTACATTCATTTTTCACTGGTGATCCATGTCATATCTTTCAATAATTTTGTACTATGATTTCTTTTTAAGTTCGCTCGGCATGCAAATTTGTATTTTTCTCTTCCATGTCCATATCTCATCTCTCATGTATTTTTCTTTTCCACCACGTCTTTTCAACTATAACCATACAAATCATCTTCTAAAACCAATTTCTTTCATTATAGGCCATGCAAAAGAGGAAACAATTTCTTCCATCAAAGTTAAAATTTGCAAAGTAGAATAGATTTTATGATAAAAGCATAAACTAAATTGGACTGATTTTGAAATGATGAAAACTGTGTTAAGAATGCAAGAGGAGATATTACATAAGAAACAAGTTACCTCTCATAGCTCTAACTAACTTGCCACATTAGCATGTACAGTTGTTATGGCAGTTAGAGAAAGCTATGATCGAGTACAGTAGTTCATGATAACTAACTTTGACTTGTGTTTGCTTGTAATTCATTATAAGAAAAAGTTGGTTTTTTAGATTCATTTAGTAATTAATGTATTTGGTATAGAATATAGACCAAATACATCATTTATGCAATAAATCAAAAAAGTCAAATGTTTCTTATAAATAGGACTAGAGGGGGTAACAATCTTCCTTCATTATGCTCTCTAAACTTCCCCTCCACAAATTCTTAGTTAACACCCATAAACATTTCAGAATACTAAGACAAAGTAATCAAGAAGAAAAAAATGTGAGTTTAAAAAAATTCAAACAATTCTTAAAGCAATTGGCAAAACAGAACACTAAACGAGGAACATAACACAAGGTATGGATTAGAAATCCACACATAACTTATCCAGCACTATATCACTTCTATTGAAAAATGTTATCAATTCCAATAAGTCAATAAAATAACCATATTATATTGTGTTAATATTAAATTATGGACAATATGTACTATAGTGTAAATGTTAGATTGTATTTACTTATAAACATTATGCACATGTATAAGAACATCCTAAGCACCTATTAAAAAACCAACATGTAGTAGTAGTAACTATTGGACTTTCATTATTGTGAATTATTTGAACTTTGGTCTTCATTTTTGTTGCTATTTGTGTGATTCTCATTGGATGAATTTGATAAGTATGAATTCTCCATGATTTTGCTTTCAGCTTTCTTTCCACTTGGTGACCCTTTCTCATAGGTGTTGAGTGCAAGTTGGCCAGAATAAAGCAATAAACCAAAAGAGTTTATGCCATACACAAATGTAGCAAGGTAGCATAAGCCATTTATTACTGTTCTGTAATGAGACAAATATCATAGTATTGTTAGATGTACTTTTATTATAAAAAATGAAAACATTATGGACTCATTGGAGATAAGTTTATAGAAGGTACCTTATGGTGACTGTTATCTGGCGAACCTGAGCAAGAATAAGACATTAATGTGTTAAATTCAAAATTTTGCTTCTTAATCAATTCTACTATTAAGATGAAAGAAATTAATAATTATATGTTACAATTCTTTTAAAGAAATTTTACAAAGTTACATTTTATAAGTAATATCAACGAACAAAACTTGTCTGCATTTTCTTAAGTGCTTTTAGTATGATTCTTAATTTAAAATACACTTCATCTGTATATAACTAAGTTTTAGAAAATTATGTGTTCTAGATTGACACAAGATTCAAAACTTCCGATATGTTAAGCCAGAACACAACAAACTTATCACAAACCCAATTGTGTCAAGGTTTCGCTTCCAAATGTAAATGAACTACAATAATCGTCGATTTTGACATTGATCCCCACCGTTTGTAACCATCCCTCAGCGACTACTCCAACAACTCTATCCTTAGTTGTATAAATAGGTCCTAGGACCAAAACACAAGGTGCATAACTTCTAACCATTCAATACATTTCACTTTAATTTTCATACTAACTTAAACGTTAGAGTGCTTGCAAATACTCCCAACTTGCATCTTGGCGGAATGCTGATTGAGGAAAACCCACATTAATGATCACCCCTGGTCATTATGGATTAAAGGGAATCATAGCGAGTTAAGTTAAAACCTATGGAAAAACTTCAAAGGAAATGCACCTAATTTTTCTTCTCAGTGGTAAACTAAACACATTTTCTAATGAAATGACATTAAAAGTGTCAACAAAGGGTTATGGACTTATGGTCCTCATATGAACACAAACAATGGTAGATATTATGATCATTTTTAACTATTCATTCAAAAAAAAGGACACAAGAAAAGTTATGATATACAAACCGAGAAATTGTCTGAAATTGTTTGGCGATATAGAGATGCTTCAATAGTTGTTGTGAACTTATAGAGAATAACAGCAATAACACCAGCCATAACTGCTCCTAACAATGCTTTATCTGGTGAAGGTGGATTCTTAGATTTCTTTCTAGTTGATCCCATAATTCCTTTTGAGTTATTCAATGATGACTTCTTCACTCCAGAAGACCTATATGTCTAAAATCACCAATCCATTTCATCAAAGAATGTTATTTCATGTGGACTCAATTGAAATATCACATATATTATAGGAAAAAAATAAATATAATAAGAGGCGTAATCATTCTACAAAGTAAAGTGGAAAGTAAATATCGACAAAAAAATGATGCATTTTGACTAAATTTTAGGCCAAATACATCAACTTTTGTTAACATAAATTTTTTTATACAAAGGAACGAAGGTAGTATATTTTTAATTTACACCATCATCGTGCTTTGAACTCTGTATTTGTGTTGCCCAACAAAAAATCAGTTTTTTGTGTTCATAATAATTCATGCATGAGGTATAACCTGATCAATGTGATCTTAAAACAATAATAACTGATTTATTTGTAAAATGAATTACTTTAATTTATATACAATATTAACTACTTTTATTTTTTTCAATTGTATCATCTAACTAATATTCTTTGCACCATTTTCAATGTAGTATCTATCAATATGTATTTATGGTAAATGTGAATATACCAATACAATATAAAAGTATTTTCATAAAATTACTATTTCCTCTCTTTTATTTATACACTTACCTTCTTTTGGGTGAATTGGTTGATTAAATTAGTTATTTTAAAACGGAGGTAGTATTGAATTTGATGCTTAGTGTTTGGTTTCACATAAAATGGAAAGATAAATAAGGAAATGTTATTTTTTTGTTGTGTAAAAGTAGAATAAATGTTAAAAGTGGTCTTTGAGATCAAATATTCAAACTTATTTAGTCTTTTAGAAATGAAAAATATTATTCTAATGTTCAAATTTTCTTACATCGCTTTTTAAGACTTTTGAAAATCAAATTATTACCTTTACTAATCTAGAATAATTTGGGCACAATATTTGAAAACAAGTCAAAATACAACGACCGGTCCTAGGCATAGGCTGGGGGTATGACGGCCTAGAGCCTATGTATATGGGGTCTAAAAATTGTTTTAAAGGGGGTGTTTATGGAAATAACTTTTTTTTATGGGGTGCATATAGCAAAAAGTACAAAGAGGAAATAAACTTTTATCAGACTTCAGCCCAGCAGCCCCCTCAACCAATTTTTTACAACTCAGAAGAATTTTCTTTTCACAGCCACATCCCAGTGCTTTCATTTTCACACCCCCAACATTTCATTAGCCATAACATAAAATTGAGAAGTAAAACCTAAAACACAAAAGAAAATAAGATTGAGAAAATTGAATTAAGAGTGATAAAGTCATTATATTTTTGTAACCAAATAAGACTGGCTTTGTCGAAATTATATGAATGTTGTGACAATGATGCAAAAACAAAGAGTGGCATGGAGAGTTTGATTAATGCATTAGAAAATTGAGTTATTGCTTGGTATGGTTTTTTGACATGATATTTTGTTTGCTATTAATATGGTTAGCAAAAAGTTGCAATCTAAGTCTATGTGCATTGACGCTACCATAAAGCGATTAGAATCTATGTTATCATACTTTGAAAAAAATCGAAAGGTAGATCTAGCAAAAAGTGTTGCGCTTGAAATGAATGTTGAGCCCATCTTTCTAACAAAGCATCTTGTGATTAGAAAATGAAAATATTTTGAAGAGAACGACAAGGAACATGAAAACTTGTATGTATGATGTATTCTGAAGGGGCCATGTTAAGAGTTCCACATCAGATAGAAGATGATCTGACAATGTCTTTATAAGAGAGGGCAATCATCACCGCACAAGTCGATTTTGTCGGGTTGTGTTAGGCCCAACCACAATTTCTAAGAGGTCATTTTCTCAAACTTGGCCTACAACCCATAAAATGTAGGGCACGAGGCTACAAAATATTTATATGAGATGATGATATGAAAATATCAACATAGATGATATCGTAAGAAAATTCTCTTTAAAACTTTATTTTTCTTTAAAAGTTTATTTAAAACATGCATATCACCATATTTGATGAAAAAAAATAAAACGGTAAAATTTTAATATAAAAGAATCAATTTTGTAAATTGGTGAAAATATGTGCAACAAAACAACAATTAAGTCCAATATTTATATGAACCTATTTCTTTGTATAAGGATCGCAAACAATACTCGCTCTAATATTCATTTTTCAACACCCCAATTATGTCTAATATTTATATGAACCTATGTCTTCGAACCTCAATAAAATTTTCAAATAAAATGATATAATTTTAAATTTTTTTAAACAGAACACATATGAAGATAAATTTTCATAAAGTAGATTTCCATAAATTGAATGAATAAAAAAAAAAGTATACAATAATAAAATATACCAATTGTTTTGCTCTTTTGATCCGGCGCTGGATAGTGGGAAAGAACAAGACAGCAATAGCTACGGAGAGAACAACACTGATAGTTACTTGGTTTGAAGAAGAGTCATCTATAGCATCAAAAATAGGGCTTAATTCCACTTTTGCAATGGTGAGTTTATTTAGCAACGGTAAAAATACTTCTTGAGAAGGATTAATGGCATAAATAGAGTGAGAATTATGTTGAAATTTATGAAGAGGAGATGGTGAAGAAAAGTGGTGGGTTGTTAAGGAAATTGGGAGGTTTGTGAAGAGAAATTGGTGATGGTTGTGTAAGTGAGAGTGCAACATTTGGATGAGATAATTAAAAGATACACTAAGTGAAGGGAATATTGTAGCGATGTTAAGACTCTTGTTTCAAAACTTAAAACTAATCAATGAGTAAGTTTATGTGTCTTTTTCATTGGTTTTGTTCTTCACCATGGATATTTTTGAGAATGGAATAAAAATCTGAACATGTCTTTTTCTTGTGTTTATGGTTTTTGGTGTATATAATCTATATCCTTTTCTCACTTGGGTACTATTATCTTCCTCCACAAAAACTTACAAAAATAAATAAGCAAATAAATAAAATTCTCCTCCTCAAAACAAGATGCTTCTACTTTTCATATAACTCCGGAAAAAGAGAAGACTGTGTTCTATAGCCATTAAAATAAAAATTATATATAAGAAATTATTTAGTTTTCATTCCTTAATTAAGAAAGATATGAGAGTCTAAAAATTAGGGTGACAAAATAGATCTATATGTCGAATCGGTTTGTTTAACCCGCTGTTTTTAGTAGATTGAGCTGATGTTTCAAACTTGTCTCCTTTAGTTGGCCTGTTCCACTTACTCGCTGAAAAAACTGAGCGGGGCGAACTGATCTCGCATGACAACTCGTCAACTTGTTATTTTTTTGTTTTGTTTAGTCGGATGGACAAAATTTAAAGCGAAGCAGCCGGCAAACCCATCATAACCCAACCTAATAAAAAACATATATACTATATATAAAGAAAACTACCCCTTTCAACACTTTTGGGTTGGATTTTTCTTTTCAAAAATACCCTTAATTTTCAATACAAATAACACATGTAACAAATAAATAATGATAAATTAAAATATTAAAAAATGTAACAAACACGATATAAATATATATATATGTCGAGTGTTTTTTGCTTTTACTTTTAAAAACTGTAACAAACTCGATGAGTATATTTATACTAACTATACCCCTAAACAACTTTTTCTATAATAAAGATCGTTGTTGGTTTCATTTAAAAAAAGAATTTAGATTATATTTTTTTGTTATATTGTTGGTGTCACTGAAATAGATAATCATGGTAGTTTGGTTTGTTATAACTTGAAAACAACAAACATTTACATTTTTAGTTTTAATCAAAATCAAAATTTCATAAAAAAACATCGTTCATAATTTTCAAACGTTAGCGCAATATTTCATAAAAAAAAACATCGTTCATAATTTTCAAATGTTAGCGCAATAAAAAGAGCGGAAAGATGTGCCCGTCTTTTCGCTAGTTTATATAATAAATCAAGGTTGATTGATTAATTAGAAAAATAATCATGTTTTGGATTCAATTTGAGATTCAACTTATGTTTTTGGGTTTATTTTGGAATTAGTTTAATTTTGGGGGATTTGTTTTTATTTTAAAATTATTTAGTATTGCTGGATTTGTAAAACTTATTTCCCTCGTCCGACTAAACTATTCATATGTATATATATTTTTTTAAATCAGCATATATTGATAACAAACCCCAGAAGGGAGCAGTACAAAAGCAAAGCCAACACCAGAAAAGCATAGCCAACACTAAATGGAGCATACCTGAACTCAGCAAAATAAAGCAAGACATCAAAACAAAAAACGCTCCAGTAGTTATACCCTAGCTATCACAGCCGAACATAAACAACAACAACACCCTTAAACAAAGATATACTTGTTTGGGCACAAGCCCAAATATATGTATTTGGGCACACAAACAAAACCGTAAAAAAATAAAAAAGAAAGAAATTGAATAATGTCAATTGATATAACTAAATACTTATTCTTACATTTTTTTTCTTCATTTCTTGCGAGGGTGTGCCTAACAATATATATTTGTCATTGTGTGCATGAAAGATTTTCACCCCGCAGATAACAACTTATGGAAGCAACCGACACCTCCAAACCTGCCCAGCCAAAAACTACCTCCTTAAGCACTCTTTCGGATTCAAACACCACTCATAAAAGAGACAAGACACAATCTTCAACCTACTTAACGACCAATGTCAAGACAAAAGCTTAATTTCTTCCACTACCTCATCTATATCCTTCGCCTTATCATTAAATATTCGAGCATTTCTTTCTCTCCAAATTGACCAAATAACGGCATGTCAAATCAACAAATACCCTTTCTTGAGTTTATTCGAACTCACACCATTCCTCCGACCCTCAATGTGCATGAAAAGATTATTAGGCATGGTGGAGCCTAGATCAAGCCACAAACAAATCTTTCTCCACACCAACTTCACCACCTCACAATGCATGAAAAGGTGATCGGAAGATTCCACCTCAATATTTCACCACAGACATTTTAAAGGCCCACCCGATGGCAATACATTACGAATTGCAAGATTACTTCGCGTAGGAATTCTATCCAATAAGAGAGCCTAAGAGAAAGCAATAACTTTTGACGGCGCCGTACTTTTCCAAAGAAATTTGAAAATAACCTCCTCCAACACACTCAAATCCTCTCCCAAACCAAACCTCTCCAATAACACTTGATATGAAGATTGAACCAAAAACCCCTCCCTCCACCGGATCCACCACCACACATCGTCCGATTGTCCACTGCGAAAATCGTGTAAGACCAACAATAAATAATTGATTAGCCCATCTTCCCATACAAAAAGTCGCCTCCTCCAAGAGAACACCCAACCATGAACACCATCTCTCAAACCCCAAACATCCCCAACCGTCGCCTCTTTTATTAGAGATAGAAAAAAGGCGAGGGAAAACATCACAAAGGGGAGAAATACCAACCCATTTGTCCAACCAAAAACTTGTCGATCTACCATTTCCAACTTTTCTAACCACCCCATCTTTGAACCAATTGAATGATATTCCTTCCTGTAAACCACATATGTCTCCAACCTTGGACGTGCCTCATCACACAATCCCAACCTACAATCTTTACCCTACCATATTTATCCATGAACAACCTTTTCCATAAAGATTGATCATTCGAAATCAACCTCCATTTCCACTTCGCTAAGAGGCTTAAGTTAAACAATTTCACATTCTTAACCCCCAAACCCCCTTTTATTTTCGGATGGCACACCTTCCTCCAACTCACCCAACAAAGTTTTTGCCCCCTCACACCATGCCAAAGAAACTCCCGTTGGATATGAACAATCATTTTAAGCACTTTCACCGGTACTCTCAAAAAAGATAGATAAAGAATTGGGATTGAATTTAGCACCGAATTCAGAAGGACAATGCGTCCCCCAAGAATGTAGTCTATTCCTCAATTGTTCTAACAACGGCTCCCACGTGGCCTCCTTACTTGAATTAACTCCCACCGGTTGCCCCAAGTACTTAAAAGGTAAGACCTCTTGCCTATAATTCAAAAAGCCACACGCCATATCCATAAAAACCGACGATACATTCACCCAATCAACGATATCTTCAAGAAGTTAACTTATAGACTCGATGCCATTTCAATCCCCCTTAATATCACCTTTAAAGTCTGAAGATTTTGGATTGACGCCTCTCCGATGCAAAGTGTGTTGTCCTCATATTGGAGATACGACATTAAACACTACAAGAAAGCACTGAAATTTTGAGGCACAAAACTCATTGAAAATCGTCCATATCTCCTCGGAATGCCAATTTTTTCTGAGGAACTCATGTCCTTGAAAAATAGTTGGTTGCAATCCAATTACCAAGGAAATTTCCAAGAAACTTTTGTTTTCGGGGAAAAATGTTCTCGGAATAATGATTTGACAGGGACTAGGTTCCCGAGGAACTTTGTCCTCGGAATGTATTTAATTTTAAAAAAATATATATTTATTTTTCTGTGTGCCAAAACTTTTGAATTTCAAATTTTTAAAAGACCACCAATATTATTTTCAAATTTCAAAAAAGCGCCAATTTTATTTTAAAATTTCAAACAACATAATTTCAAACAACTCAACACTCAAACAACATAATTTTACTAAATTTTCACACTAAAAAAAATTAATTTTTCACTATTTTCACACTTGCATGAAGCATTCTTTGCAGTGGAGAGTAAAACTTCGTAAATTTAGCACCGACAAGTGAAGCATAATTAAAAACAAATCTAATACTTACAATTGAAGCATTTCACTTGCTTCCAAGGCTCACAAATAGCTCTCCACACTACTAGAATTCAAAGCCAAGTCACCTTCAACGTAATGGAATACAAGTTAACCAAAAAGGAACAAAACAATGTTGTTTATCAAGGCATGCAGCTTTCATATTTCATAACACCAATCCAATAATCAGTACATAATTACATATACAAATAATCAAAAATTTCAACTATGAAAAGGCTAATATGCAACATCACTAGATAAGACGAAACTTTATGATGGAACTAATTCAACCCTTTCTAATGACATCAGAACTTCTATTATAAAAGTATGTACATAATAAGAAAATATATAGCAACAAAAAAGCCAACATGAAACTCTTAACAATATCGACACAGCTACAAAAAAACCATCTTCCCAAATTCTAAGTTTAAATCACCTAGATGTTTATAATGAAAACCCATTCTTTTCTTTCTTTCAATCAAAACAACATTGAAATTTCATTAACCTCAACAACAAACCCAATTCCAATAGTTTACTAACAAACATTCAGTACAATACTTAAACAATCAACATGATAATATAAAGTACGAGGAGAGGAGGAAGAAGATACCCATTCTTGTGTTCAAAAATGGAGGTTTTGTGAGGTATGGGTGAGAGAGAGCATGGTGTCACAGTTAAGAGAGAAGATGGAGCAGGTTCAGTTTTTTTTCCTTTTTCTTTCTAAATTTCAATATTGTATTATGTTATAGAGAATATAATGACAACATGTTTTCCAAGAATCGTTGTCCTCGGTAGATCCTCGGTATGTAATCTTGAAAACCGTGTTAAACTGATTATGCATATAATGAAGCAGTGACACGTGCATACCGAGGAAATTGTTCCTCGGAAAACCTTTATTTTAGCGAGAAACCAAGTTTCCTCGGATTTTTTTTGTTGGAATTGCCTTCCTTTCTTGTAGTGAAAGTACCTCCATTATTCACCTCAAACCCCCCAAATAAATTCCTTTCGACCGCCTTTGACATAACGCCACTAAAAGCGTCCGCCACAAGTAGAAACAAAAATAGAGCCAACGGATCACCTTGCTTCAAACCCCTTCACATGGTCGTAGCGGATGGCTAGCTGACCGTCAAGTCCCTTTTGAGAAAATGACATAATTCAGTGTAATCACATGAATAGTTTCGTGTCCATGTTGGACATTGACACATGCCAAACTCTAAGACATACCTTCAATAAACTCTTATAGCGGTTTATTGTCATGGTTAGGTGGCAAACAATGTCTTCTTCTATCTTTTTTTATGCCTGAGGTGTCTTGTATGAACAGCCATGTCGTAGCTATGGAACCTATAAATCCAGCAAATGTGATTCTTTGTTGATATTTCTATGGGTTTCAAATGGGAGATAAATACTCGTGAGCACTCACAATTGTTCTCATTAGTGTTTGAATTAAAACTATGCAATTAGATTAATCCATGTAGTCTTCCTAAAATAATTTTACATAATTCCAATCTCATAAAGTTAAACTGTATAATATTTCTCTCTTGCAGTGTTACAAGCATGCATGCAAAAAAGTAGTTAAGGTTCCATAACTACAAGATTACATTACATTTGATATAAGTGTTTTGATTCTTGTGTATGAGTATTTTTATGTGATATGGATCTCAGCTTCAACAACTCAACCATTCCTGAATTACCTTATGTATAAAGCTTATGTAGTCTGTATATTTCTCTCTTCATCTCACTGCTATGTGTATAAAACTCACGACATGATCACAAGGTTATAAATATAACAAATTGAGAGAGGAATAAAGAAGAATAACAGGATTGAGCAAAGAGTAACAGGATCACAAAATTATAGATATAACGGATTGAGCTAACAATAAGGAAGAATGGCAGGATCATCGTTGGCTTTTTATCATTAGAGGCTATATATATAATTTTTTTTTTGGTGGTGTCCAAGGTTCGAATCCTGGATCTTTCATATATTATTCCTAACTAACTGAGCTAAGCTCACGGGGATGACTATATATATAATATAATAATATTAATTCAATTCAACAATCTTATTCAACAAACAGAAAACCTCTTTCTTCCCTTAAACATTCAAAGAATAACAAGATGAGAAAAGAATTAGGAAGGCGGACAAGATTACAAGGCAATAAATATAACAAATTGAGAGAAGAATAAGGAAGAATAATAGGATTGAGCGAGGGGAGCTTCTACGGTGCAGTCAGGAAACTGACTTTTTTGAAAAAGTTAATTTTGATTTTAATGTTTGATTCATTCATCTAGTAATACTTGCAACATCTTGGACTACATATACTATTTTATCTTTGGCATCTTTAACACGCAAACAGATTTGATGATATTATGTGATAGAAGTGTTACACTTTTTGGGGTGTTACACTTAAAACAAGATAGGATAAAATTAGATTAAGTGTAGTCTTGTTAATCTGATGAATTGATAATACTATGGGGATTGAACTTTTGATGCCACTGTATAAACAGTGGAGTGTTACTCACTACACTTTTGATGTTATAGTGTTAACTTCATCGGAAAAGTCATTTTCACGACTTCACCATAGAATTTTCCTTGAGGGAAAAGTAACATAATCACAAGGCTATAGATACAACGGATTGAGCGAAGAATAAGGAAGAATAACAGGATCACTATTGGTTTTTTTAATGTCAGCGGCTATATATATATAATAAAATAATGTTAATTCAATGCTAACAATCATATTCAACTAACAAGAAAATGTAGTTGGAAGAAGAGGCTCTACTCCCATTCCCTCCCCTCCCCTCCTAATTCTCGAACCAAACGGACCCTAAAGCTGACCAGTCAAGTTATCCAAACAACAATGACATGTTTGTAAGACCCTTATTACTTTGTAATACTCAATTTCAAAGTTAAGATGATAAAAACCAGGCATGATTGAAATAGACTACATGGATTATTATCCCAGGCGAGCATGTTGTTAACTATTAAACAAGCTCACTGAAAGAACTAGTTTGAGATTTTAGATATACTTCCCTCCAAAATTGCAAGCTTTTTGTGCAGCCGCTCTTGATGATCAGCAAATTTTAAAATGAAATCTCTCTTAGCACTTGCTATCTTGAATTCTTGAGTTCCTGAATGTACAATCTTCAATTTGTTGCTTGTTCTATTTTTTCCTTCTTGTAGTGTATTCTGAAAAAACAAAATGTGTTGCAGTTAGAGACAATTTATGCAAAGAATTACATTTAGGTATCATTGTAGGCACCTAATCAAATGTTAGTTGGAATTAAGGTTAGAATTGTTAACAATTTTGGGGTTCAGTTGAGAATAATAAAGAGACAGCTAGGGTTTCAATATTATCAATTACTTAGCATAACATTGATTACTAAAGAATATATAATAACATAATGGACTGCTAACTTAGTAATATAAAGGCAAAATAGTGTGTCATTAAATTGTTCTTTGTTGGTAAAGAGGAGGAAAGAAAAATGCGTAGAAGCTTACCTCAAAATTAGGAAACAATGTACCATTTGATGCTTTGATATTTTTGAGACCTACTTGTTTCTCAATTACCACCCATGGCCTGAAAAAAGACAGTAAAGAGGGGTTTTAAATCGCAAATCAAAACACTCATTTATAACATACAAAATTTTCTCGCCTAGCCTTGGTACTTTTTTGGCTAAAACATGGTTTTAGTTCCTGCAAATATGTCTCGTTTTGGTTTTAGTCCCTGTAAAAAAAAAAATTGTTTTTGGTCCTGCAAAATTTTGTTTTTTAAAATAGTCCCTCTAGGGACTATTTTCTGAAACAAAAAATTTTGCAGGGACCTGTTTAAAAAACAAAATATTTTGCAGGGACCAAAAACTACAAAATGGGTCTAGTCATCATGTGCCACGTATGCAAATCATCACAAAAAATGGGGTCAGGGACTATTTTAAAAAACAAAATTTTGCAGAGACCAAAAACAAATTTTTTTTTTATAGGGACCAAAATTTAAACGGGCCATATTTACAGAGACGAGTGCAATATTTAAGCCTACTCTTTTTTAAGTATACCGGAAGCCTAGCTAAAATAATAACTTAAGTCGACGAATCAGGTATTCACTTTTCGCGGTTGAACCAAAGTAT
>Ga0315915_1004880_pt1 | contig 16816 bp, 9 predicted proteins | sample MpolbnodulesMG_FD_207738 | JGI IMG/M metagenome (GOLD analysis project Ga0315915, IMG submission 207738) | Medicago polymorpha root nodule microbial communities from Los Angeles, California, United States - branched nodules | ecosystem: Host-associated > Plants > Roots > Nodule | place: USA...
ACCATTGCATATCCAAAAAAATCAACATATTGATAATTTATTACAACTCTAATCAATTTCACAACACAAACATATCATTAGGACCCCAAATTGCATATAGGTTAGAGAAGTTAACATGTGTAAATGAATGAAGAGAAAATTGTTTGGGTTTTTGGCTAGCTGGTGCAAAAAAATAAAATGAGGAGGTTCAAAATGTAAAAACAATAGGGATATATGTGGAAAAAAAATCAATTTGAGGGTTGGCAAGTGCATCCCCTCATTATAATGTGGCTCCGCCACTAACTAAGGTTGTGTACCCTAAACGGAGTCATCTTTGTTAGTCTATTTTTCTATCCTTATTTTATTTTATTGGTGTATGTGGATATGCATGTTTTTTTCACATGAATTAGAATTAGGAGAAGAGAATAAATGATATACTATTTTCAGACATCATTCAAAATTAATCAACTATTCAAAATATACCTCTTTTTCTAACAACAATTAAAAAATCTATACAATACTATCTCTATCTCTATATACATGTATTCTAAGCTACATTTTGCCCATGTGTCACCTTATCAATGCCCCCTTTCTAACTAATCTCCCATACTTATGCCATGTGGCTTTCTTTTGTTCTTGATTCTTTACTAGCCATTCCTTACTATCTATCTTTCATTTTCCATCAGCTGCAAAAACACTTCATTTACTTCACTTCATGCAAGTTACACTATGAATGCACTATAATCCATTTTTATTAATATTGAGGGGTTGCATTTTAAAATTATTCATATTCTTAATCAATCCTCTTACACACACAAGTTTACTATAAAGCTCCTCATTTTTTTCTAAGCTTATATATATGTTGCTTATGGTATCCTTTTCATTTCTTCTTCCATTTCATTTTTTGATAGTTTTGATTTTCTCTTCAAGCTTTGTGTGTGTGTTTCTATTTCTATAACTTTTCGTATTCTCTAATGGATATTTTTTTGGAAAAATGGGGAGTTTTGTTGAAAGGACAATTCATATATGAAATGGTGATTGTATTTTTTTCATTGAAATTAAAGTCTTTTTTCATTATTATTTTTTATTTAACATTGTTATGAGATCAAGAGTTCACTAAACATGTGGAAGGAAACATATTAAAAATGCATAAAAAATGAATTTTTTTTTATTCATTTTTATTCCAAGCCAACATGTGGTTGTTGCTATAACTATTTGAGATTTTTCCTTCTCAACTAATTGACATAAGATGGAGGAGGATTTGGATGGATCTTATAAGAAACTCAAAACTCTCAACACCAAAAATTGTAAAGGGTCGAACAAGAGAAAGTAAGAATCTCTATTAGAGATTTTTCCTTCTCAACTAATTGACATAAGATGGAGGGGGATTTGGATGGATCTTATAAGAAACTCAAAACTCTCAACACCAAAAATCGTAAAGGGTCGAACAAGAGAAAGTAAGAATCTTTATCCATACGTGTTAGTTTAATTTAATCAAGTATCCGTATCTTTGTAATAAGAGAAAATACTCTTATTATATTTTTAATTGAATAGTTTCTTATAAGATCAAGTATCCTAGGTAACTAATTGCAAAAGCACACATTTATTCAAGGCCTAGGTAACAAATTGTAGAAGCATGCATCTATTCAAAATTCTAATGGAATGTTCTTGATCTTCGTGAAATTGGAGAGTCAAAGTCATGTTTTGATGATTTACATGAAAATTTAACCCTTGACCCTGGAATTGACTGACCTTCATACTTTCCATCCATTGAGTTTCCTACAATTAAGAGTAAATTTGGGTGCATCTTATGAAATTGTCTAACTATACTCACATTCTTTTGGGGAAGTTTTATAATTACCTTATTTTAAGGATAATTAAATGACTTTATTGTCATTTAGTTGTTTTCTTTTAATTAAGGTTTAATAAAGTTATTAGCAATATTTTTCGATTTAATTTAATAAAGTTTATATGGATTTTATATATTTGAAAGTGTTTATATCAATTATATATTTGTCTTCTATATTTATATTGTAAAGTTTGAGTTACAATTAATTTAGCATTGTGATGATATGGAACCTCAAAGATCTTCCCATAAATTAAATTTGACTCATTATTCTTAAGCTATGATTATGCATATGCTTCACCTCTAAAAGAACATTCTCCCATATAGTATAACTTCTCACCCTTTCTTATTCTATCTAATCTAATAATTATAACAATGCAAGTTTAAGTTACAAAACTTATCATCCTTTCTTAATATATTTATAGTTATTATTTATCCTCCATTAAAAAAGGCATAGAGAGTAGAAAATGTGAGAAAGAGTTAGTAAAAAAAAGAATGAGAAATGAATTAAAAAAAGTGTTGGGAATGATTTTTTTGGACTGCAGTGTTGGATTAGAGGAGGATGTGAGGTAATTATGTAGCGTATAATTGATGAGTTGTAAACAAATAATTTCGGGGGTCTATTTTAATATATTATAAGTTATGGGAAAAGAATATGTGAAGATTAAGAACCATATTAAATAAAAAAAAAATATTTTACTAGAACCATTTAAAATAGGGTTAATAGTGCTTTTCACCCCTGTAATATAGGTCATTTTCAATTTTCGCCCCTATAAAATTTTCGGTTTGATTTGTATCCTTGCAAAAAGAAAAATTCCGGAAAACACTCATCCCTCATATGACCGTGCATATTTGCTGACGTGGTACATTGTGTGGCATGCTGATTGTGCATATATGCTTATGTGGCGTGCTGACTGTATAATTAATTTTATTTTTTTAAAGGTATATGTGGCATTTGTGCCTATTTTTTTAAAAAAAAAATTATATGAAGTTAGAAAAATTATATGAATTTAGAAATAAAAATAATTTACGGAAAATTATATGAATTTAGAAATAAAAATAATTTAAAAAAACCGAAAATATATAGTCAGCACGCCACATAAGCATATATGCACAGTCAGCATGCCATACTGTGTACCACGTCAGCAAATATGCACAGTCATGTGGGGGATGGGTGTTTTGCGGAAGGAAAAAAAGTTTTACACGGATGCAAATCAAACCGAAAATTTTATAGGGACGAAAACCGAAAATGGCTTATATTACAGGGGTGAAAAACACTATTAACCCTTTAAAATACAATGTAAATCAAGAAAAGAATTATAAGTTGTCATATTTTTCTCCAATCTAATTGTTAAACTTAAATTAAACACTATGAAACTTTACCTATTTAAAAAAATATTGTGACATTTTACCGTAAACACATTGAGACAAGGAGTCACTGTATTAGAGATCAAGTAAATAAAGGGAGACTGAAACCGCTACATTGTTCTACTGCTATATATGAAGCAGACGTTCCAACAAAATTTGTGAAGCATGACAAGTTTGAGGAGCTGGGGAACAAGATGGGTGCCGCATCTTTGGAGCATCTATCTATCTATCTATATCTTCTTCTCTTTGTAAACTAAACTTGACTCACTCTAATGCTAGGATTGTGCCTATGTGGCACCTCTAAAAAAGACTTAATTTCTATTCTCTAATTATTCTATCTAATAAACTAATCTAATATGTAACTTCTCACTTTTTTTTTTCTTCACAATAATGCTATCTCAATCATACAATAATACATTAGAATACAATGGGTTATGATCTCACTCTATACAAAAAATAACAAAGACGTTACGTTAATGAAAATAAAATCATTGTTTTTCTATAGCCATGTTTTAAAAATCTAATAGTAATGGTTTATGCACCTAACACGCTATTCAGACATTCCATAATTTCTTACATCATCATCATTGGATGTATCTCTTAACATTCCTTCAATTATAACCTACAAAATGAAAAAAATTTAAAGTGTACTTTGTTTTTAATTCTCACCCACCCTTTATAACCACAACTTACGCCACATTCATTTTCACTCAATTCCGGGATGTTTCCACCATACCTTCTATTGATATCACTTTCACAACAAATACTTTTCTACACTTTTGTTGAAAATTGGTTGGTTATAATTTTATTTTTTTTGAAAACTCGGTATCCGATCGAAGAATCGACTGATCTGAGAGGACCAATCCCCCGCCCACTTGCGGGGGGCCCCGTTTAAAGCTAGAGTAAGCTCTGATTATAATTTTAATTAAGGGCTATTGTCTTATCCTTCTGTGTATAAATTTCAGTGGTATTGTTTTGGTTTTGGATCATCATTATCACTTTCTTCAATCAACTCTTGGATGATACTCTTCAATTTTGTATCATTATATATCGAAAGAGCACATTATTTTCTTAACAAAATTGATGTTGTGTTTAATTTTTAGAGAGCACATTATTTTTTTAACAAGATTGATGTTGGCTTTGTTATAACAAAGTCACGTAAAGAAATTTAAGCAATTGGTTTGATTGGCAACAATATGGTGCATTTAAAATATTAGAAACAATATTATATTTCAAGGTGGGATGGATAATGTGGGAAAAACTGGTGAATCAAATTAAAAATATTGCTTGGGTGTGGTTCTTGGGCAAATTAACCCGTGCAACACACGGTTATATATCTAGTAACAATACTATATTATCATGAAACTCGTGCAATCTAGCATTCGATAACAGTAAGTCCCAGTTATTTTTCATTACATTTGTAATTGTCTGATAATGACTTTCAAAGACAACTTGACATCCAGATATATCATGTAGGAATATTTCATTTCGTACGCCAACTGGAGGCCACGGGTCAACGCTTTGTACTTCGCCACCCTCCAGATTGATTCGTCATCTTTGGTGTTAACATTCTTTGGAATATTTCATTTAACACTACAAAGGAAATCTCTCTGAAACTTTGGAAAACAACACATTGATGACGTATGGTTTTTTTAGGAAAAGGTCTTTTGAGTTCACATTCTTTACAGTGGATGATCTTAGATTGGTCTGGCCGCAAGGAACAGTTAATATGAAACCAAAGTTGTTTTGGTTATCTAAATAGACCAAAGATTTTAATAAGTATTTTCAATGACAAACTCATGCTCAAGCTTGGATTCGATTGATGGGTACCTCAGAAATATTGGCGTGATCGTATTCTTCTAGATATTGCTGGTGTTAAAGGCACTCCTTTAATTACTCATGCTGCGACAAAAAATAGTGTTTGGACAATACACTCGTTTTTTAGTTGATATAAATTTACATGTCACGCCCATGAGTATTTCTCTCTCTATCTCCTGGTCATTATTTATTATGGTTCTAGTAACATTACAAGCTATGAAGCATGGACTCTGACACGAACACCTGATATGACACTGACATAGACACATCGACAATTTATTTAAAGACCATCTAAAATTAAAATTAATATACATATATAAACATCTAACTTGAGCAATTTATGTCATTAGAAAAAGTTCTACAACAAGATATCATAGTATTTTACCTTTATTTAACTCTTAATAAATCAACATTTCTCAAAACATATGTAACTCTTGTATCTATGGTGTGCGGAAGCAAGAGAGATTTTTTTTTTTTGTTTTAGATATTTGTCTGACACGGCTCGTATGAATGTTATATAGGTGTCCGACCCCGATCGTGGGAGTGTCGAAGTAAAGAAAAAAACAACTATTTAGGACACTGGTTTGACACGTGTTGTACGGGTGTCATAGGAGTGTCGGACACCGACGCGTGTCGGATACCGTGATACGCCTAGTCCTCAAGGTGTCCGTGCTTTATAGATTACAAGTTCTCCAATTTTTACCTTCAAGCATGTTTTATGAATCTCTTGCTAAAATATATATCATTCAGAGTATTCCAATAATACCTTATTCATTTGATTTATTTTATAAATTTGTACAATACAATTTTATTTAAAAAAATCAAACCCTTTTCTCCTCCACATTCCTTCCTTTTGCAAAGAGTTTTCATATGGCCTGTCAGTGTCACAGCCCTTCCTTTTGCAGCTTTCAAAAACATTAATGTCTTCATAAGGACAAATAATGGAACGAGTGAATTGTGACAAGGCTATATAAAGACTGTCTACAATCTACATCATATTGACAAGTATTGGTTCATCACTATGCAAAGAATCTCTAATACATGCAGAGCTCAGCAAAGGTTCTAAAGGGGACCAAATATAAACCATGAAAAGTAGTGATCATGTCACTAAAATGGAAAGCATGCTTCAGTGGATTGTGGTCCTCGTTTTTACTTTTGTGAATTGTTCAAATCTTCTTTCATAATTCATGTTAACATTTATTCAATGATTTGATACTTATCATCATGTATATGTTTTGTTTCATAGAAACAACAATGAAAATATGACAGACACAACAAGAAAACCATTTTAAGACCGAAGCTTATTTTTCACAAACTATAACATAATTGTAATTTTAAGGAGAAAATTGCTAGATAAAATTGTTTTTAAGATGATAATTTTTCGGAAAGGTTCACGCATCTTGTTGGTGGTTAAGATAAAATAGATAATCCCTTTGCTAAGGGATGGTAGAATTGTAAAAACTTTATATTCATATAGTTCAGATAAGATGGAATATCAAACCAGCAATCTCACACATTCATTGTTCTATATATGTTAACTTTCATAATAATAGTCATAGACTTTCAGAAGATGGCACATAATAAATACCATCAGCTGCCTGTACCTAATCACATCAGAAACTTGTCCAAAAATCAATTCAAGATTAATAATTTTCATATTTTGTATAGAAACACTTCATTATGAATTGATTATCCATAAGTATTCTGGGATAAGACAAGATCCAACCTAATCTAAACTTGGGATGTCATATTTCCAACTGAAATGGAATTTAACTACAAAATAGGTAAAGCTGAACTAACATGGTAATACTGAGCAGCTGCTGCAAAAATAACTGATCATATTCATGGCAAATACAATAAGAAGTAGATCAAGGAATCCAAACTAAAAGAACTCAAAATCCAGATATTTACCCCCAGACTTCATTTCATTATTCCCCGACATCCTCTTACTAGTACTGCCAACCCCGACAGCTTCAACTGGTGGTCCAACCTTCATTGGTGGTGGCGGCGGCGGCGGCTCATTTTCCACTGGTCTTGGCACTTCTGGTGGTGTGCTGCACCTAATCAATGCCCAGTTTACACCTTCAAAGAAAGGATGCTGCTTGATCTCGGTTGCACCTCTCTTAACCCCAAGACGATGCTGTGGCTCCTTCACCAGCAATCCCCGGATCAGGTCCCTGCTGGCGTAACTCGTTGCAGGTGATTCGGGAAATTTGAGTTGCTGACCTACTACATTGAAAAGCGTAGCACGATTTCCTGATCCTTTGAAAGGGGTTTTACCGTATAACAGTTCATGCAAGAATATTCCAAATGTCCACCAATCAACTGCACTTCCATGACCTTCCCCTTTGATAATTTCAGGAGCAAGGTATTCGTGGGTACCGACGAAGGACATAGATCGAGCAGCAGTAGGCTCAGCAACAAGCTCTGGAAGTCTGCTGGAAGGGAACCCGGGTTCAGCTCTTGGCTTCCTTGATTTCTTGTTTTTCTGAGGAAAGAGCCGAGGAATAAAACATGCAGGTTGTATGCATACTGATGTTGGCTCAATACAAGCAGGCTGAACACAGAATGCACCACCAGCCCGTTTTGAAGGGTCGCCATCATAACCTCTTACAAGAGTAGGCAAAACAGTACATCTGAGGGAAAGATCAAAATCCGAAAGCATTATGTGACCATCGTCTCGAACCAACACATTTTCAGGTTTAAGGTCTCTGTACACAACTCCAAGCATGTGAAGATATTCAAGAGCAAGAAGGACTTCAGCAGCATAAAATCTACATGCAGAGAAATTGACAATGTAAATCTTTATGATAAAAAGTCACTTACATACAAAAAACCAAAAAATGCTACATCATGATAACGCACTCTACACATTTCAATACTTTCCTGTGTTTCAGATTTCAAAGAGATCTAACGCTATTATTAACAACATGGTTTGAATATAACACTGCTTATATAGAAAACGCCATTACTTTCCACCAAAGCATGGACAGGATATAATGTTTCTTAGATGTATAGCAGAAAACTTTTCCTTCGAGAGCAAACAGTATATTACGCAACCTTCATTTGAGGGAACAAGGATCAGGGGATTTTATAGATATAAGCAATTAATCTAGAATCAAATTTTCTCCTCCTTCCTTGGTACCAACCATGTGTTGCCATTCAATTTTATTCAAGGGGAAGTATTTACAAATCCATAACTTCCTCTTTCTTTTGAAATTATAAGAATTTTCTCAAAAGCCTTCCAGATGTAACAGATAAAGGATCAGAAAAACAAAAAAATAACAAAAAAACATTGTGATTTATCTATTCTCCATAATGCTTTATGAAAAGGAAAAGATAATTACATCAATGACACTTGAACATATGCACATACACACAAAGCGAATGGAAAACAGATTTTCATGAGGAGGAAGCAAGTAACAAAGATCAGATAAAGGAATGTCACTATGTACATATAAAACACATACCGCGCAGCATATTCAGAGAAATGTTTCCCCGGTTGCCGCTGCCTTAAAGTGTGTAGGTCACCCCCAGGACAATATTCCATCACCAAACAAGAGAAACGATCAGTCTCAAAATGTGTATACAAAGTTGGAAGAAATGGATGGTCAAGCAACTGCAATATCTCTCTCTCCGTCTGTGCTCTAGTCAGCTTCTTTCTGCTTGCTAGGGACGCCTTGTCCATAACCTTCATAGCAAAATAACACCGAGTTCCACTCAGCTCTGAGAGATATACACTCCCAATGTCACCACATCCAAGTCGTTTGAGTAATCGAAAATGACTCATGCCCAAAATTCCATCTCGTAACCGGACGGCAAGGATAGCATTCCACCTGGGATCATTTCCTTTGTGAGGCTTATTGGCACTACCAGTAAGGTTGCTCCAGTTACTGTCATCACTGAGGCCACTGCTATCACTTGCACGGCTAGCACTAGTTTTTGCACTCTCAAGTGAATCACCCCTTACACTACCCTTAGTGCTATCAAAGTTTCTATCTAAACTAAGCATGCCGTCGCTGGTCATTGCATCACTACGATATGTACTAGCGCAACTATTAGCAATGCTCATTGCCTTGACAACGCCAATACTGTCGATACTACTATGTGGACTGGCATTCCCATTAGGTGTAGGAGGTAAAGAAGCATCCCAAACACATTCCTTTTCCTCAGAATCTGGAGCAAGGAGAGAGTTCTCAGTATTTTGAGATGCTCGAGAACCTGCAAAAGGCGAGGATATGTTCCCCGTGTCATTCAGTTCTTCAACAAGACTTTCTTGAGGGGAAAGAACAACTGGACTTGGTTTCTTCCCGGGAACACGGATTGAGAGATCTTCCAGGAAAGGACCCTTCATGGGCAAGTTCTTAATTAAGCATCCGGACTCAGATTTGTTTTGACCTATCGGTACATAAACTGTTCTCATAAGATCTGTATCAACAGGTTCTGGGGGATGACTAGCACCGGCGAATAAAGTCGGATCACCGTCCTCAAACGAATCGCTGCTTTCCTTCAATGTGTCGACATCATACATCAGATCTTCTCCTTCAACTTCAAGTAAAGACGTCTTTCCTTTCCATGTTCGAGTAGGCTCAAAGGAGATAGATTCTGGAGACTCTCTAGTATCAAATTCCATATCATCTTGAACCAATAATATTCGTGCATTCGACAACTGAGCCACTTCTCTGATCGAGGCCAAACGTGTCACAGGCACATCCCTTCCCTGCGACAATTGATTCAATTCTCTAGCTGAAATCCACCTAGCATTTGAAAACTCCTGCCCATTTAGTCTCTGACTTTGACCTACATCTCTTACAGTCGACGCCGTATGTGGTGAAACCTCAACCAGAATTGGCAAGTTTCGAGGATGTACTTTTGACTCTGAATACCTCTCCATGTCTAAATATCACATAACATTATGACATAAACACTTACAATTAAAAAGAACCTGCAAAATAGAACAAAAATGTCATCCCTCAATAAAACCATCAATTATTTTCACATACATTTCAACAAACATAGAGAAAAAGTATAAACATGGCCAAGATAAGTCTTGAATTCCTCAACTATCCAACAACAAAAAAAACATGAAATAAATTTATAAAAGATGTTAGAATCACGATGAGCCACCACCGTGATTTGCAAATGTTTGGTATCACGCAGTGAGCCACGGTAATTTTTTAAAAAGTTATGTATCTTTTGCAAAATTACTGTGGCTCTATGTAACCGACGGTGATACCAAACATGCATAGATAAACATATAAGAATTAAAATTATACACATCTAAGAATTAACGATGTTTGTTAACATATATTAAATCATAAACACGTAAATCTTGAAATCAAGAGAGTGAAGTATAATAATAACTGAGAAATTAAGAAAACACGAAATCATTAACAAAAACAACCTCAACTAGGAAGGTATTAACAAAACTACATTTCCAACTTAAAAGAAAAAAACAGAAACAAAAATGGTATCCATTGATAGAACACAATGCATTGGTTGAAAATAGTGAGAAAGACGAGATCTAAGATTGAAAGGAAAGAAAGAAAATGGAGAGAAGGAAAAGGGAAAGAAAGAAAACAAACCCAGCAGCATTGAAATTGAAATGAAGCACTGAAGAGTGAAGAAAAGTGTTGTTTGTTGCTTGCTGTTTATTATTCTAACTACACACACAGCTTTTACTTTTTTATTTTATTCATTTTTTAATTCATTTTCTGTCAAAAAAATATGAATATTTAGAGTTAATTTATTACTGTTATTGTTTTTATTGGGTGTTGCTTTTTTGAATAGAAAAAAGAGAAAATGTGGGGTCCATGAATTAGGTGTGGGACCCATGCTGTTGGTTTTACTGCAATTCTTCTTTTTCTTTTTCTTTCTCTCTCTCTCTGCTCAAAGCCGTTTTCTTTGAACGCTTTTTGGATTGGTTTGTTTTTTTAAAATGGCGCGTGATTTTCCACTCGCTTGCATCGCGTTGCCTCTCTGCTTTTCTCTTTTTAATAATTAATAATTTCCCAAAATCACCTAGATTCATAATTATTAACTTTTTTTTTAATAACCTAGCTTCATAAAATTTTATAAAGTGATTTTCAACAAAAAAAATAATATTATTATGGTAAAAATATTAATACAATATTATTATTTTTTAAAGAGTTTGAATCTTTAATGCATTATTTAGTTTGACTAGTTGGAAGACACTTTAGCTCTTGCTGAGATACATAATGGGACCAACAGAGCAATTCGTTTGCTGATATGCGTATCACTAGCCCTTTTGTGATGCGTTGACCAATACCGATTACAGTAATGATCATACACTTGATAACTTTGAGCAGGAATTGGAAACGAATAATTTTGTAGTTGTGACAGACTCTAACTTGTCAAACTTTAGTGCAAATGTTATTCCTGATATGCAAGTTTTAGGACTTTTTCCTTATGTGACCCAACAAACTATGAATTTTTTGAGTGACTCCTGGGCTAACATGGGTCAGAAAGAAGAAATTGTTGATTTGACAAGTGACACAGGTCAACCATTTCAACGAGCGGTTCCAAGAAAGAATAAGAGCAAGAAGCAGTAGTCGATCGCAAGCAAGGGTTTCAAGGTGAGTGCTTCTTGAGGGTTTTGGTTTTGTCCCCCCTCACTCTTTCTTTTAATATATGATTAGGTTTTGCAGCAGGAGACCCCTTTGCACCTCTTCTTTTGCTTAAAAAAAAGTTTGACTTTTCTTAGTATTTGTCGTTAATTTTTATTTTCTTTGTGATATTATTTATTCTTTCTAATCTCTTTGTGATACTTTAATTTATATTTTACTTACATAAAAATTATCGTGAAATTCATCTGCTTATTAGATAAGTTTAATATGCTAGTTCAATTAAGTAAAATAATATATTAGTTTTAAAATATATTTTAATTTTTTCTATAAATGTATAGTTTTAAGTTCAATCTGTTGTTATTTAAAAAAGAAAGTTCAATCTATTGTTGGTACCAATTTGATCAATCTATTAGCTGGTAGTTATTTTTTGAAAGGCTCCATTAGCTTGAAATTATTTAAGTGACTTGATATTCTATGTCAATATATAAAAGGGGGTTAAAGAAGTAGTTAAAGTTACACTTTTTATGTTTTTTAAGCTAAATGATAAACAACATCGTAAATTCATCCATATTAAAATGAAGTTCTAAAGTTTAAATTTGAGAAACTACATAAAATATTCAGCTTATATTGATATTATCAATCAAATTGAATATATTCCCTTTATAAAATGATAAAGATGAAAATCAAACAATCGAGTTTAAAATCAAATGGTTAATAATTTTTATAAAAAATGAATTATTCTAAAGAACATGAGTTTAATTTTTAGTTTGATTACATTTACTTCTCAATCAAAATCTGGATTATCAATATACTTTTTCTCTAAAAATCGGAAGATTAACACGTAAAAAATGGGTAAAGATGAATGTGTTGTGTCAAAAACAAATGTGAAAAATGTTCAACAAAAAATGAATGAGGAGGGCCGGCGCGTGGTGCAAAAACCTACAACAAGTCTACTACTGTGTCTACCTAACAACCCTTGTATCCTTTGTCTTGGAGCAGCAAGTCAAAAATACCCTTGAAAACGAACAATAGAGACCGTACGATCACGCGGGAGACATGATACAGTAAGTACTGGTGCTCGTGTATGGTGGCCACACAGAGCTGCCAACACACCAGATATACAGTCAACAATAATTGAAAAAAAACAAGAGAAAATACAATAGTAAATAGGGACCAAGCAGAATTATGAGACATAAAGGGCACCTACCTGAGCAATGATGGTCCCATTGTGTTGCCTCTTTAGGACAACCTTCCTTTCTTATTTGTTTCCTACTATCCCTAACTTTCTCTATTTGGATTAGGTTTATAGTACCATATAGGTGTATAACTTGTTCATGTTAATGTGATTGGGAGAGAAATTTATTTACGTTTTACCTTAAGGTAGAGAAATAAAAGAATTTAAAATATCGAGTTATAAAGATGTCAAGAGTTCAATCTTCACTCTCAATATTCATAAAGAAAATGTTAAGTGAAGCGAAAAACATGATCCTCAAGCTATCATGACGAGTGTTTTGAGTAACATAATACCATTACCCACCTGATTTCCACTAAATCCAGGATTAAGTAAATGAAACCGTTTTTTCCATTTAGTTGTGTTTAAGCCCAAAACAGGAGCATCGCGAAATTTCACGAAAAAATCTCTCGCTATATATATTAGACAACGGAATCTAATCATAGATCACTTTCAATGTTTAACTTCTCCACCTCGATCATCAAGTCAACATTGTATCCCATATATTGTGCATGAAATCAAATGTGATTTGTTTTTATGTTAGCAAAGAAAATGTTTATGTCTTTGGAGTCTGACTTGAAAGTTAATAAGTAGGGTAGAAGATTGTTCAATTCAAAGATGAAACTTTGATACTACTTAAACGATTTAATTTTATATAAAAGTTACTATTTAAACTCAATTATTTAACTAAATAAAATGCATATTTTTTTTTATAAATCAATGAGTTGTAAAAAAATGAAGATGAGCCATTCTAACTAGGTTGACACTCATATCCCATACCACCTAAAACAACGTCTCAAAGTAATATATTTATTAAAAATTATAATAGAGAACGAATATCTTGGGTTTTAGGTATATGAATGAGTTGTAAATTATAAATAAAATTATATATGACACTTTATTGATGAATAATAGGAGAAAGATAGGAACACCTTATCGTGGAAAGTTTATAAAGAAATTAAAACTTTTTTAAGATAAAAATTAATTTGATTGATTTTTTAAGATAAAATTATTTTGGTAGCTTTTAATACGAACCAACCATGTTTAAATTTGAAGATAAGGAATTTTAGACATGCAGTTTTTATTTTGAAGATAAGGGGTTCGTAGCCCAAGCCTGCCCTCTTGCATTAGATCGTTCCTAATAACATGTCGATGTGTATATCATATGTGGAGAGCATGCATACCAAGTAGCTAAGCCTCTAAATTCTAAATAATTGAGGCAAATAGATTGTCTGCAAATACACGATCATGTTGTTGTCTAGGCCACCAATCTTGATCGAATGACTTGAATTTGTCTTTTAAACTCGCTTTACAAAATCAAATAAAGTCGTTTGATTACAATGAATAAATGAGATCGCATATCTGTGAGTTTAATTCAGTTGATAGAGACATTGCATAATATATGTTGAGGTTGAGGTTCAAACCTCGGTCTTCTCACTTCTTTACATTTAAAAAATGTGAATCTCAACCCGACGACTACTTTACCCAAAAAAAAAGAAAAAGTTTGCATGACTAATTAAGTTCATGTTAATAGTGATTGTGAGTTAGGCCGAAACACAGTCATCATCGTAATTTTGTGATTCTTAATCTTAAGACACATTTTTCCAATACAATGTTCATGTCATGCCAAAGGGCAAATCCAAAGAAATTTCATACTCCTATAATTTGTCCTTCCATAGGGTAATGCACAATCACTGACTATCATGAGATACGTTTCTTTGGCATCATACAAATCAGATTCTTTTACAAATATGGCCTAACTTATTCAGTGTTTGACATTTTCTATATGGAATACTACTACTTCGAGAAGGGAACAATTAATTTCATTTGGACCTCCAATCGTTAAATTCTAGAGTACCATGTAGTAATTGATTGCTATAGGAAATTCGAATCCAATCTTTCCTTATCACACTCCTACAACAGACAAAATTGTAAAAAGAAGAATCCAATGACTTATAATAATAGCCATGCTTGGTCAAAATCATAGTAGCATTAAAGAAAGATTGGTAAGAAAACAAAAATTAGGTGAAGTGGAGAAATATAGGTAATGATCGTAAGCATAATTAGGAAGCTTTTGCGGTGTATTCATACTATTGATTGAATGCATATATATATATATATGTAAGGTTTGAAGTTTAAATCTTGACCACCACAAAAAAATACTATTAATTGAACAATTAATTTAGTTTTTAAGTATCACACTCTCTCTAATTTAGTCTATAAAGACTTTTTTATAAGATAGAGTTCATTCGGGTATCAACCTAATTGAGATGTCGGCATTTCTCCTTGATGCATGTCTTTTCTTCTGGCTTAACCAAAAAAAGAGTCTATAATGACATGTAAATATAATAAGAGTAGTTTTGCAGATTATATGTAAAATCCGTCAACTTAATCTCTGCTTTTAAAATGTTAGAGACTGTGTTAATGAATTCTCATATACTTTTGGGACTAAATTGATAGATTTTATATACTTTAAAGAGTAATTATGTCTATATACTCTTTTATTTAAGGGAATTATGTTTATATACTTAAAGACCAAATTGAAAATGTAGTGATAAATTTTTTGTCTTAATCATCTGATTTAAAAGAAAAGTATGAGAAATTCGATTAAGAAATAAATACAGTGTGATTAAAGATAGTTTTAACCATATTCAAACTCATTTTCTTCTTAATAATAATTTGTTGTCAAAGGTTCGTTAATTATTTGAGTTCTATCGTTTATTTTGAGTGATAGTTTATAAATAAATGGATGGTTTATATTGGTTAAGATATAGTAACTTGGATAAAAGGAATTACAAAGTGGTGTTCAAACCAAGGGACTCAGATCCGATGATGGCACTCACATAGTGATGAAATGATTAGCCTCATATTTTATCACAGAAACTTGCCACATTTTCCAAAAAAGAAGTGCCCTATGATCTATTTTAATGTTTGTTGTTGATTGCTTTTAGTAAAGTTGGCAAATTAGAGGTTTGAAAAGTGGTAGTTCTCGATATTGAAATTGGGAAAAGATGGAAAACATTCAAAGGTGGGTTCTTTCATGATTCCTTTCTTAGATGACATTTGGTCCACAATGGACACTTTTCTAAGCGGCTAACATGCTAATCATGCATCAAACTTGGATCATAGGTTAACTTCTTTTTTGTTTTTTTCTTTAGGTTGTTATTTTTGGTTTTATATATTGGTCAAAGAGACAAAAAGAAGAGTCGGTAATTAAATTAAATAAACTTCTTTTGATATAATAATGTTCCTTAAGGTGAAGGGATATTAAAAACTGGAAACCTTGATCAACGTTGAGATGCCACTTTTCGGAGGGGAGCTTGGTGTTCTGGAGTCTTATAACACTTTGTTCATTTTTGCATATATATATTAGGTCTTTCAGGTGGGATGTAAAACATTTTGATCATCGTAATTGAGTCTTCTATTTCTTTGGATGGCTTTTATTTGAAAAAAAAAGAATTATTAAAGGTAGACCTTCATGCAAGGTCACCTCACTGATGATCACAACTTCGAAGATAATTTACGGTGATATTTATATCAATTGTATGTGAGCAAAATATCGTCTATCAATTGAGAAATTTTAAACTTAAACTCGAGTCAAAAAAATGTGAGCAGAAGATACAATCATATGTGCCAAAATTGAATTATATATACACACATTTTTTTTACCTAACCATTATCCATTAAAGTTATTTTGAAGTTAATGTTAAAAATAAGAGTTTTCAAAATAAAATGAAATTCGTTTGGTGATTAGTTTTTTTTTTTATATTAGAAGTTATTTAAGTGTTTGATAATATTTATATGCACACATTTTTTTAGGATAGATAAAATGGAACAACATGCATTATTATTTTTTAAAAAAACTAAATTACTCCACCCAAATTGATATCGAATGGAACTTGAGAATTGGGTAGTGTTAACTTGTGCTCTTAGGACACATGTTAAGAAATAAAAAAAAAAATATATTTATTTAAACTTTGTACATTC
>Ga0315915_1004881_pt1 | contig 16816 bp, 9 predicted proteins | sample MpolbnodulesMG_FD_207738 | JGI IMG/M metagenome (GOLD analysis project Ga0315915, IMG submission 207738) | Medicago polymorpha root nodule microbial communities from Los Angeles, California, United States - branched nodules | ecosystem: Host-associated > Plants > Roots > Nodule | place: USA...
AAAAACCAAAACGGAAAATTAAGCAGGGATGAAAACATGTGATTTTATTTTATAGGGACGAAAACCAAAATTCGTTAATTTTATAGGGACGAAAAACTTATTTAACCCTTTAATTTTTAATGAACTTATTACTCAACTTTTCATAAAGAACTTACTAATTAATGTACAGACAATCGTTAACGTTTTCCTTATTTTAAAACAGGAATATCATAAGCAAGCTAGTAGTAACAATATAATCCTATTGCTTCATTCCATGTTCTTGTATTCTCAATCGTAGATAAATCCTCGTCTAAACACAAGAATAATTATGGCATGTTGAATTACAGAATCACCTCCCCATGATTTGCATTAAACACAAATCAATTTTAGTTTCTTTTCGAAATTAATACATTTACACTTCTTACTTTTCTTGCACCACTAGCTTCCTAACATTTATCAATGCTCTTCTACCAATCACCACTTTCCTCATTAATCGTTTCAGACTTTCAGCATCTCACAAGACACACATAACACAACAATGAAAACTAAGGGGTTGTGGGTGACTCAATTTATAGAGAAGAAACTTGAAACATAATGGAAATTTTTACATGCTGAACAGAAAATTATATATTAATTAATTTTTGAGGAATTTTATTTTTATAATTTAAGACATTCACCAAATGTCAAAAATATTAATTTTCTTCCGACCTTTTTTCCCATCCCAAAGAGGATGTGATATTCCGCATACGAGAGACCCACAATATCTTTATTTTGACGCACAAAAATGAAAAAGGAGAAAAAGTAAATGTAAAAGATGAATTTAGATATTGCCGAAAATAACAACACATGCCTCTCTTTCAAGTGGTTATTTTATTTCTATCTTTGACAATATTTAATTTCATCTTTTTCATTTACTTTTTCCTCTTTATCATTTTTGTGCTTCAAATAAAGAGATTGCAAACCTTGAAATCTCTAACCCTCTTTGGCTTGAAAATAAAAAGTATAGATAACGATTGAGATTTTTGGCATTTGGTGAATGTCTTAAATTATAAAAATAAAATTACTTAATAATTGATTACTATGAATTGAGTCACCCACCACCTTTGAGTTTCCATTCATTCACCACTTCTCTCTCTTATACGTTTTTACTAAGTTTTCATTTTTCATAGCTATTCTTTTTTCTCATTCTTTTATTTTTCTTTCTTCTTCTTTTTTAGTTGTTCTGTTTATCCTATGTTATCCTATGAAATCCTCATTCGCACTTCATAGTTCACTTTACACACTACAACAAAATCATAGCTTGCTTATACCCACACTCCTTCGTAAGAGTGTTAGCTCTAACCTATACTTCATCATATAAAGGCTCTTACAAACCACGTTTTTTTTTCTACTAGACTTTTGACTCGTGCGATTAAAAAATACAAAAGAATTCATTAGAGATATAATTTTAAAATTAAAAAGAACATAAATACTTATTATTCAATTTAAAAGTGTAACCAAAAAAAAAATCCAATTTAAAATTAAAATAATCCATAACAAAATATAGTAATCAAACTTGAACCTACTTCAAACACTCTCAATTGTCAGTGGAATGTCTCAACAACACTTTATGAAAGTTAGGGGGCGAAAACTGTTATTAAACCTATTTTGTTTTTTATATTTTCTATTCTACTGTAAATTTTCAAAATGAATAATTCATATAATTACCACTAAAATTAGTTTAATCAATATAATAAAATATTATAATCAATATCATTGAAATTTGAAATTGATTAATATAATCAATTTTTAGAATAAATTCTTGAAGTGACTTAACTAGAATAATTTTCTCTAACTATGAACTATTATACCATTCACCCAAACCAATACTCAATACTCACAAAAATCAAAATCTATATATACTTCATTGCTCATTAAATTTATGGGAATAAAATTTGAATCACTATTCATAATAGCTTATTAGACAAAATGACATACTATCAAGTTACAACTTACAATCACTTCATACCTAAAAAACTTACAATCACTTCTACAACAACGCATAATAAATCAAATTTTAACTTCTAATTCGTGGATCTTCAACAATATCGGGTGCACCAAAGCTATTACCAACATCAACAAAAGTTGGAAGTTCACCGGTTGTCAAGCTCCATCAATAAGCTAGTAAAATAATCTTATAAGCTCGTGAGAAAGAATTGTTACCAACAAGATCAACGATGTGCGCTTCAATGACTTGATGATATGTTACACCGAGCGGGAGATATTCAAGTCACTTGATGATGTTGATTTTATTCGAACATTCACCGCAAAGAGGTTTCGGAAAATGCATTCACCTCCTAATTTTATTTAGCACACTATTGGTCGGTTATGTTTCATCTCTCTTATTTTAAATTGTACTTTTATTGACAAAATGAAGAACCTGTTTTATTTCAATTTATGACTATTTATATATTATGTCACACGTAAATTTGCACTTAAAATTTTGTCCAGACTCTATAATTTTTTTTGCTCCGACACTTCACCAAATGGGGGAGAAAAAAGAGCATGTGGATGTGCCGGAAATACAACCCAATGTGGGGGGTTTTGGATTAGAGCAAGACACTTTTTGTTCGGATATTGGATAAGCTAAACAAACATTGCGACAGTGATGCGTTGGAAAACAACTTAAAAGGCTTAAGCGTTAAGAATATGACTCTGTATCCACGTAGGCTAGCAAGTCTAATCTGATATCACAGAATTGGAAAGTAATGCCATCAAGCTTCTCACGATCTTTCTTTTGTTCCTCTTATCGTTCTTTAATATTATTAATTAATAAACAAACTTGTCATTACAGCATATCAATCAATTTGTTCATAAAAAAATAAAGAAATACTTTAGTAAAAGCAATGAACAAAAATCAAATATTGGTTGAACAAATGAATCAGTTGACATCTGAAGTGAAGACTATGAATTTACTTATTTGGAAAACGCTCACAAGTATCATTACCAAGAAAACGAGTTGCATTTAAGTGATATTGAGGTGTCAATGTCATGTGATATTGATAACCTATTATGTCACAATTGTACAAAAAACAATTTTTTTTAAGATTGTGGTTGGTCAATGTCACACAAATACTATCTCAAAAAACTATAACATCCAGTACACTCATCCACCATTATTATTATTTTTCAAATATAAAATATTTTAATTTAAAGACGTTAACACTAGTATTATTTTTTGTTCTTACCTGCCACCTAAATTTATTTTAGAGTTAGGGAAACTATATGTTTTAGATTATTTTGGAAAAATAATTATTTTTTATATTTTAGTTATATTTGTGTGTAAACCTTTTTTTTTAAAGAATTGTTTTTTTATGGAAAAAAATATTTAGACCAAAATCACTTTATTTTAATCTAAAACAATATACCCTTAAGTCTTGTAATTCATCTGAACTTCTGAACTTCCATACTGACAAGAAAAACATGTTTTTCAAACAAACAGTTAACTATTTTACCTTTTGTTTTTCTTAAGTTCCCTCCACTTAAATAATTTGATTTGAAATACTACTACCACATATGGACACTTCTTTTACTGAATTCAACTCCATTCTTAAAGAAAATTGTTGTTGACACATTTGATAGGGGTGAAAAACACGAGTAAATTACTCAAATGTCCCTTGGAACTGTCGAATTTGATTGAAACCGACTGCAATTAACTACCGAGAAAAACTTCGGCAGTTAAGTGCCGATGCGTTTCTGCTACAAAACTGGCAGAAGTTCTCTCACATCCATTATTACTCTCATTTTACCAAAATTTTTCAAATCTCTCTCAAAATCTTTCTAAAAAACCCAACCAAATCCTACCAAATTTATCCAACAAAATCACAAGTAAGTCATCATAAAGCTATTAACTTACATTTTAGTTGTTATAAATGTTTTTTTTTTTTTGAGTTTTTAGTAGATTTAAATTAGTTTAGTTTTTGAGTAGATTTAAATTAGTTTAGTCTTTGAGTAGATTTACATGTTATAATTCATTTTAGAGTAGATGTTAGTTGATTAATGTAGTTAAAATGTTTGCATGATGTTTATGTTATAATTTTAGGGTTATTCTTTATTTTGGTGTTTTATATTTATTTTTTTATTTTAGTTTTTAAGTAGATTTACATGTAAGAAAAATATATGATTTATTTTAAGAGTAGATATAAGTTGAATAATTTGTTATATTTTACATTATTTTTATGTTTTTTTTAGGTAAAACATTTTAGGGTTATTTTTATTCTTTTTTTTAGGTAAAACCTTTTAGGGTTATTTTTTCATTTTTAGGGTTTATGTATAATTTACACTCTAAGTGTTTGAGAAATGTTTGAATGAATTTTTCATTGATTGTTTTCAATTTCTTATTGTGTAGATTTGAAACAATGGCCGGATGGATCGACTTTCATGCACAATTTAACGGCGGAGAACCTCAGAGGTTGAAGGTTCCGTGCCTTGGTGTAACGTTAAGAGGTCTCAATGATCAACTAAATGAATTCAACCAAGGAGTCAACCCTAGAGACACAAGGAGGGTGAAATACATTCGGTATAAACGTCCAACGCTCGACGAGTGGAGAGTATCGTTCACTCGGGTGGAATTAACGAACGACGAAAACGTGAAGAACATGTTTTGGGAGCACAACATGTTCCAGTGGATAGATATGCGGGTAACGCTGTTGAGGTCAACTGAAGATATTATCAAAAGTATGATTCCGCCAGAAGATCGTGATTAGGTAGGGAAATGCACCTTCCAACTACAACAATTGTCTTCCTCTGGATGAGGTAATTCAAACTTGTTAAACGGCAGGACTCACGCATTCGTCCGACATTTTCATTGTTCCTTTCAAAAGATTAAATTTTTGTTAGGCTGGTTTAAATGAAGGTATTGAAGTGTCAAGGAATATACCTCATTCTTTTGACACTTGAATATCGTCATTTAAACCAAGCCTAACATGAATTTAATCTTTTGAATGGAACAGTAGAAATGTTGGACGAATGTTGGAGTCCTGCTGCTTAGCGAGTTTGAATTTACCCCATTCAGAGGTAAGATTATTGTTGTAGTTGGAAGGTATATTTCCAAATGTAATGTAATGAATTTATCACTTTTCGATTTTATTTATTCATTACGCAACTTTTAATCGAATTCACGTTGGACTTAATTAGTGCTTATTCTAACACACAATTTTTAATTGAAATTATTCAATACACGATTTTTAATCGAAATTATTCAATACACAATTTTAATCGAAATATGCGATTTTAATCAAAATTATGCAAAACGCGATTTTATTTAAAGTACCATAATGTCAAGCAAAATGTGCGCGACACAAAAAGAAAACATAAAAAAAATCCAAAACAATTAGGCATTAGAAGCCATTACATTCATTCTTCCTCGTCACACAAGTCAATCTGGTTGCCCACTACAGTCCCTGGGGCACCTTCTTTTGGTTGAGGACCAAAATAGCATGTCCTCCCGCTCCTCCTCAACCTCGACTGATTGTACACCGGCAACTTCGAACCCTTTTTTTTTCCGGAACCATCACAGACAATTTCGTGCCATGTCATAGGCGATTTTTCTTTCTTCTTGTCATCACCCTGAACGTTATCCTGGTTCTGATTTTGAGACATATCTACATAGAAAAATTGGCGATCAAAACCTAAACTAAACAACAATGCCATAAAATCATAAAATCAAAACCTAAACATAAACCTAAACTATCATCAAAACCTACACCTAAACGTAAACAATTCTAACAATTCTAACCTAAACTATCCTAAAATCATAAAACTTAAACCTAACAATTCTAACAATTCTACAACAAATCGTCAAAACAATAAAACCTAAACATAAATCTAACATATCATAAAATCAATAAAACCTATATAATCGAAATTTAATAAAAAAAATAAAATAATTCAACCACAGAACATCAATGCAATAGGATTCTAAAAACTTACTTGTTTTTGTGATTGAAATTGGCTTCGAATGGCTTGAAATGGTTGAAAATCGCACCTAGGAGAACCAAAAACGTAACAATGGAGTTTTGGAAACTCCCATGTCTGTTCTGTTCTTATAACAGAACTTCGGTAGTTCACTGCCGAGGTTTTCCTCAGTAGTTAGCTGCAACCGGTTTCAATCAAATTCGGCAGTTAACTGCTGAGGGACATTTGAGTAATTTACTCGTGTTTTTCAGCCCTATCAAATATGTCAACATCAATTTTCCATTCATAATAGTTAAGTTGTGTTTGCTTTAGCGGTGAAAAAGAAAAAATTGTGTCTATCAAGAAGTTTCAAAAAACAGTTTTGTAATTTTCACGATTCCGTCGCTTTGAGACGCGATGTTTCAACGTGACGTGATTTCTAACTTAAATTCAAACAAACACTTAATTGATTTTTTGTTGATAAAAACACTTCATTGATTTTGATATCATTGATGATAGAAACTAGAAATAAGATTACTTCTGAAATTATAAATCCATCTATACTCGAAAGGAAATCTATAAACGTTTTGTTTTTATTCAAAATTTGGCACACCGCCCCAATAGTTTATTGATAAAGTAACTGATGTTGGTAAGAAATGAAATTATGAGTTAAGTTCTCGGTCTAAATGTTTGTTTCTAAGAACACACTATAAGAAACAATTTTTACTTGAAAAAAACACTATAACAAACATAAACATTTTTATATTATTATATTTTACATGTAAATGACACCCCATGGCAAGTGGGAATTTCTTATATTTTTTCTCGAATAAGCAGCATGGTCGGTACCATTAGCCTTAGAATGCTTGTCTGCACACTTGTTGTTCTTTTTTATTATATATAAAGTTTAGATAAATCAGAGTATCTGACTACGAAGGTTTATCAAAGGCATAACATATCTCAAAACTTAAAAGAGTATTTACAAAAGGATTTTTACTTTTACCGCTAAAAATGAATCCACCGTAATTAATTATTTATTTTTAATTATAACAGTGACCCAAGGATATAAATATTTTATAAAAAAAATTAACAATAAAAAGATTCTCTCTCATCATTCAATAATGCCTACTTCATTCACCAATTACCTTTTCTGTCTCTATGCTTCATCAGTATCACCTCACTTAAAGCATAAAAGTACCATAACATAAAAAAGTCCCTGCCATCCAAAAAGATCTGTTTATCTTTTTTCTCTGCCTTTTCAGATACCCTTTCAAACCCTTCAACTTTGTTTCTTCATTATAATTTCCATTTCAGTCCTTTACCTCACATACAAAAAAACAACCATTTTTTAGCTTCATATTTGATTCAAAGTTATTAAAGTTTTGATTTTTTCAACCTGGTCTTTGAATTCTTGATGGAGGGTAAAATATTTAGGATATGTTTTATTCTTATGATGTTATTTGCTACATCATCAGTGTTGGAAGTGGGTGGAATTGGAGTTAACTGGGGAACACAGTCAACACATCCATTACCACCATCTACAGTGGTGAAAATGTTAAAAGATAATGGTATTCAAAAAGTTAAGCTTTTTGATGCTGATCCAAATATTCTTGATGCTTTAAAGAAATCTGGGATTCAGGTTATGGTTGGTATACCTAATGATTTGCTTTATACTATGGCTAATAGTCGTCAAGCTGCTGAAAAATGGGTTGCTAAGAATGTTTCAGCTCATGTTTCATCTGGTGGTGTAGATATCAGGTTGGTAAACTCTTTTCATTGATTTGTGTTGAATTTTTAATCTTTGGTTTATATTTTGATTCTTGTATTGAGTGATTCTGTTATTTGTTCTGCATTTTGGTTATGATTGTTTCAAATTAGGAGAGGTGAGAAATTTTAGTGGTTCACCACAAAATGTTTTAAAAACTTTTTACATAAAATGAGTGTTTTTAGTCCCTACAAAAGCAAAATAGGAATTAAAATTGGACAAAATTTATGTAGGGACTAACTTGAAAAATTATAAATTTTATAGTAACTAAAGTAAAAACATATTTAACCAAGGGATTGAACTCGAGTAGTTAATTAGTTTCACCAAAGACGAATTGTTCAAGAGAATCCGAGTTTGATTCCTGGTTGGAACGATTCTTGACGGCTAACCAAATTACAAGGGCCCTTCCCTAAGTAAAAACATATTTAACCATATATATACAAGTAAAGTAATAGGTTCTGCAGTTACAATCACATACACAGACACAAACACATTCTGTTAATGTCAATAATCTTCAACACGTCAAGTAGATGCAAGTAAAGAGATTTAATTAGATTTTTTGTTTGGTTTAGAAGAAGAGTTGGAAGGAGAGGAAAGATAACCCTCTTTCTGTTTGGTTCACAAGGGAGGAGAGTATTTTATTGGAAAGAAAGGGAAAATTTACATTTTTCACTGTTATAAGCATTTAGTAAGAAAGTTTTTGCAGGAACTTTTTATAGGATGGTTTATGTAAGATTTAAAATAGTTACTCCCTTCTCTTCTGCATTTGGCGCGGTGAAAATATCATTATGTTTGTCTTGCTGTGAGTTTGGCAAGTTTGTTGCCCCAAAGACTGTTTTATGTGATTCAATACTTTTGAGGAGTAATGGTATTTAGCAATTTTAGAAATATAGCATTGCAATTAAATAGATACTTCCAATGTATGGAAATTACTTGCTGTTCCTTTGGAATGCTTAGCTGAATCCATTTCAATGTGTTTGGAATCATTGACTAGGATTTATATATCCTGCTGGTTTTTCTATTTGCCTTTTCATGAATGACATTATAGTTTTAATCTCTGCCAAAAAGAAGATGTACCTTGGTTCTTCATCCTTATGGCGACATAAGAGACTTTCAACTACTTTTTTGGCGACATATTATCTCTGCATTCTTGCTTTAAAACTACTGTTGTTTGCCAGCACTGAATGCAGTGGATTAAATTTAGCTGCATAAGGGTGAAATTCAGATGTGATCCAAAATTCTTGTCACTTGTATGAGTATTAAGCTGTTGTCAATGCTTTAATGAAATGAGGACTTAAAGTAAGACATGTTTTCAAATTTGATACTGACCTGGTAAGAAAAAATATATGATTGCATGCATAAAATCTAAAGTTTGATATGTCTTCCTAGTTTTTTGGGGGCTGAGTGCATGCATAAAATCTAAAGTTTGATATGTCTTCCTAGTTTTTTGGGGACTGAGTGCATGGTTTATAAGTTGCGGTAATACTGGAAACCTTTTTATATTGCTGTAAAATACAGGCAATTGCGGTTGTGATGTGTTGTGTGTGCTTTTGCTATGTTTTCCATTTCTTAATCTGTTGGGACTGATGGCATTTCTTCAACTGTTAAACTAATGATGATTTATATGTATTTCAATGTTGCAGCTGTCCATATTTTCTATAACTTAATTTCATGCTTTTTTTTTCAAGGTACATTGCTGTTGGAAATGAACCTTTCTTGTCAACTTACAACGGTACCTTTGAAGCCACAACACTTCCAGCTCTTGTAAATATCCAAAACGCTCTTATAAAAGCTGGTTTGGGAAGTTCAATCAAAGTCACTGTCCCTTCAAATGCTGATGTGTATCAGAGCTCATCAGGGAACCCTTCCGATGGTGACTTCAGGACAGACATCCATGATCTCATGGTTCAGATTGTCAAGTTTTTGAGTCAGAACAATGCTCCATTTACCGTGAACATCTATCCTTTTATTAGTCTTTATGAAGATCCCAATTTTCCAGTCAACTATGCATTTTTCAACGGTTTTAGTGATCCTTTAAACGACAACGGAAAGATCTACGACAATGTCTTTGATGCTAACTATGATACTCTAGTATGGGCGTTGAATAAGAATGGTTTTGGTAACATGCCCATAATTGTAGGAGAGATCGGTTGGCCTACAGACGGAGACAGAAACGGAAATCTTCAACTCGCACAACGTTTTAACCAAGGCTTCATGACTCGATTTATTGCCGGAAAGGGGACTCCGTTGAGACCTGGTCCTATGGATGCATACTTGTTTAGTTTAGTAGACGAAGACAACAAAAGCATTCAACCGGGTAACTTTGAACGTCATTGGGGATTGTTTTACTACGATGGACGGCCGAAATACCAACTTACCATTGGATCAAGAACCAACGGACTAGTAGGTGCTACCGGAGTCACACATTTGCCCAAGAAGTGGTGTATTTTGAAACCCTCAGCGAACCTGAACAGTGATCAGGTTGCACCAAGTGTGTCTTATGCTTGCCAAAATGCAGACTGCACTAGTCTTGGCTATGGAACTTCGTGTGGCGGTTTAGATATCCGCGGTAACATCTCATATGCGTTTAATAGCTACTATCAGGTGAATGATCAGGTTGATGGCGCTTGCAAATTTCCCGGTCTTTCCACTGTCACTGACAGAGATCCTTCAACTCAGGATTGCACATTCCAAATCATGATCCAAACTGATTCCGCGAGGAGAATCGAATCTCTTAGAATAGTACTGTTTGCTTTTTTGGTTGTTGCTTTTTTGTAATCTTAAATAGTTTAAAGATTCTGGATTTTTAATTCATTTTTGGATAAAGTAAACTGTATTTATTTTGATTATCATATTTAACAAATTGGATGTATACTGCCAAAGGAAAACTACATGTTGAAGACAGCAGAAGATTATTCGCGGTGTTCAATAATAATTGACAAAATTTCCTTAAAATCTGGAATTCAGATTTATAGTATCACATGCAAATGTAGCAACTTAAAATAATTGTTGGCAACATTCCCTTAAATCACGGGAAGAGTTTTATTTTGGAATCCAGATTTTAGTGAATAAATCCTTGAGATTATCAAAAATTATTGTCCACCAACTCCACAAGTCATGAACAATCATTAATCACATACCATAAATCTTTAACACAAATCACAATACTAAAAAATACTATCTATAAAATAAAAATATGGTTGAGACGTGTGAAAAATTCCTCCTTGATTCAAAAGGCTCTTCCAAAAAAATTCCAAGTAACATAACTACGAGAAGATTATCATTGTTAACCATATATATGGAGGAAAAATGAAACATTTTTCAGTAAAAATGAATTAAAACAAAGTTTATGAAGATCAAAATAAGTTTGTATCCCTTACGTTTTTCGTTATCTCTCCCACACAACTGAACCAATGCACCAGTTCTATGTATATAACTAATATATCGTTCAACAACTATATAGCTATGAAAGATGAATATTATAGTTTATCAGATTTTTTGTTGTTGTGTTGATTGAAAAGATACATGTTAAAGAAGTCTCACATTGCTAAGAATTGTAAAGGAAGAGCGAGACAAATACTTTATATATATGCTCTATATATGTGTTACAAGATGCACCAGTCAAAAACACTTTAAATTTGCATGATTTTTTTTCTTTCTTATACTCTTGTCCTAGAGTGTTCGTGAGGTAAAGTTAAGTATTTTGCTTTGGAGGGTGTAAGTGTACTGTGAGCGGTAGGCGTTCAGGCGTAGATGTGTCATAACTCATAGCAATTTGCTTACCTTTGATGGCCAAGGATTGACTAACCATAGTTAATTTGGTTAGTAAGCTAAAATCATAAATGCTTCCTATGTAACATTTTGGTTATATATCTTCTAGTTTATGCGACAGATAGACACTATCTTGCCAACTAGCAGAAAAAAGCATAAATGCTTTTTGCCTTCATTGTTCTAAATTTAATTAGATGCTTTAGACACTATCTTACCAACTAGCATAAAAAAATGATAAATCCTTATTTGATGATGCAAACTGGGAATTAATTTGTAAATCAATGTTGCTACTACTCTTAATTATTTTGGTATTTTTGAATTTTGATCTTGGAATATATGATGGTGTCCTCTGATAATCCTGAACAACACAACAAATTCAAAGTATACCAAATTGATTGGATTTGATCTTCATAGAAAAATTGTCTCATTTAAGCCAACCAATATTACCAAATTGTGAAAATTTGGTGTGTATAGTAATAGAATATTATGCTATATTAAGCTAAGTGGAATACTATGCTAATGAAAATGTGTGATTTTTAGAATTATGTTGTTGTCTTATGATAAAAAAAATATTGATTAATTCTTTTTTTAAAATGTTTATGTATTGATGATTTGTCTTGGAATTATCTTGTCTTTATTGGACTCATACCTCATCAGGTTTAATATAATTTAGATCAAATTCGAATTTAAAATTCATTGGAACTAATGTTAAGGTTGGGTTCGAGTCACACACAACCCAACCTAACATGTCCATTATGAACCCTAGAGAATAGAAAAGATATGTGAAGTGATAATATAAATGGCAAAGTAAAGATGATAGTATCTCATGTATTGTATTACTTTTATCTAGTTTTATAAGATAAATGTGTTTGAGAAATAAATTTGTTGAAAATGAAAAACAATTCCTCCCCCAAATGTGTGTTGCTACTACCTTCAAATTTACATTTTAAAATGATAGTTAAGCATCTCGAACCCTTTATTTACTCTCTATATTACTCTTTCGAAGGAATATTACTCTTATACAAGTATTCAAGTAAGGTCATGCTAGGACACATATTAAAAATCCATAAATAGGACACATGTTAGTATTTCTCTTATTCTTAATCTTTAATTGGTTATGTTAAGTGACACTAGTATTTACTATAATTGATGAATATTACTAGAGTTTCCCATACAAATGAGTCATCCAAGTTCCTGATGTGATGTAAGCTTCTGTACCAAAGAAAAAGAAGGCAAAACGAGAATTTTTTTTTGAAATTGCAACAGGATTGTGCAAACACTTTAACATAGACACTTTAACATAGGCAAAAGCATCCATCAAAAGGGACCTCAATCATCTTGAGTACTAACTCCAAACAATAACTACACTTCTTACCAAAAAGACTACAAACTCACCAACTCAATAAATACCATTACTTAGCACCAGTAGGAGTTAAATGAAGTCACCAAACACGTTCTATTTTTAAAAACATACTCCACCATTTTTAGTCCCTTCATCAAAACACATTCACCAACTCAAAATGAAGTGTAGTAAATGAAGTCACCAAATACTCCCTCCTCAAAAATAAAGAAACCGAGCCTGTAGTACTCAAAATATCAACTCAACTGAACTACAACCCCTTCACTAATTTTCCTCCAAAGCTTCACGTTGTTCCTTCCTTCCTCCCTTAAAATATCAACTCAACTGAACCAATGTACACAAACGCTGCCATGAACTTCAGTTTAACTACAGGTATGTGTGTTTTCTACATTAATATTTGGGTTTGAATATAATACTCAACATTATTAGTTGCACTTTTTTAGATGTTTTGTTTTCGTCATTGGATCTGATTCTACTATCCACTTAATTTCATTCCATTGTGTTGTGTTGTTCTAATCTTTGTTATATCTTTATCTGCAGTCTCCATGCAGCTTCAGAGCTTCTGTGTGACCACTTTTGTTGAAGATGATTATCATATACCATGTGTTTTGTTTGCTGGTTCATCAATGTTATTTTAATCATTTTAGCGACCGTGATTTCCTTGATTAAATAATAAGGTAACAAAGTTTCTATCTACCATAAATCTAATTATCTTACTCTCATTTTATATTAAAAATCTAATATTCATCTAAAAAGGTGGATTCCTTCTTCTGTTTAGAATTATAGGATATTGTATTGTAATTTTAATTACTTAGGCTTACCATGACGACCTTAACTATATAAATAACTTTTACTAATTATCCATCTATCACTTTAATTATACATTTTTGTACTATTAAACCTTAACATCAAACTTTCATTTCTTATACAAAAATTCATGACTGTTATTATACAATAAATTTTACATGTTCAGATTATCATGGGGTGTATCGTAATGTTTCGTATTATATAATCCGAAATGAGCTAAAACATTTTGGATTATATAATTCAAACGGTCACAAGGCAGAACATAATGCATATTTTTTACACTAGTTTTTAACCTGACAGTTTTTTAAACACATTGTAGGTCCGGTTCAAAAACGCTGATTACAACATGAAATTGCATATTAAAAAACAATTTCGACAGTTTGTTTTGCCGGAGACTACCTCTATGTGTGCACCGTAAAAAAAAGTCACCACTAAAGGAGCTTCAAAGGAAAATAAACATTTTATTCAGTCGACAAAGCGATCGCCTTCGCTCTGGGAGATTGTTGATTCTCAAGAACAACAGACACATGCTTCACAGCCAAATTCAACAGAGGCAGGTAGAAAGAGTGCACGGAAAAGCAACATGTCTCCTAATCCTCCTAAGCCAATTCCCAAAATTCCTAAGTCAATTCCGGTTAAAGTCCATATACCACACAAAGAATAAATCCTAGGTGGTGGATGTAGCTGATGATGGTCATTGTGGGTTACATGCAGATGCGGGTCTACGTAACTTGAGTGTTGACGATCACCAAATAATCCGTTACCAGCTGCACAAAGAGATAATCGGTGAAGGAAATGCTCGCTATCAGCGGATGATTAATGATGATAAGCGGTATAAAGAGGTCTTGAACACTCTAACCTTTTCCGGTATTGGTCCTACACCACCAGATAAATTGATGACCATGCCGTAATTTCTTTGATTAAATAATAAGGTAACAAAGTTTCTATCTACCATAAATCTAATTATCTTACTCATTTTATATTAAATATCTAATTAAATCTAATATTCATTTAAAAAGGTGGATTCCTTCTTCTGTTTAGAATTATAGGATGTTGTGTTGTAATTTTAATTAATTATCCATCTATCACTTTAATTATACAGTTTTTGTACTGTTAAACCTTAACATCAAACTACCATTTGTTATACAAAAATTCATGACTGTTGTAGAATAAATTTTAGATGTTCACATTATCATACTTATAGATTAAATTATAAGCAAAATCAACTATTTAATTTGTCAGTATAATCATATCTAGATTGCCCAATATGTGTATATTATAATTGATAAGCAAAATCAAGTTGGACAGATTTTCATATTGAGCTTAACGATTTTCATATTTAAATTATAGTTGATAATAAATGTGTATATTTTGTTCAGGTTTAATTTATCAGGATAATAATCAAATCAAGTTGGACACAATATGTTTTCTAATCAAGCCTCAGATAACGTTGACGAAGTAGTTGGATGTTCATCCTCATCTTTTAGCGTAAAACTAACTGAAGTTGTTGCCAAGGTGAGAAATGACGATGGTGATGAGGTTGATTCTAAAACAGTGTCGTTGAAACATATACCAAGATTTCTTATTGACGGAATTCAAGTTATGAATGTGGATGTGAAATGCTCAGCACTAAGCTAGATAAGCTACGTAAAGCATGATTTAATTCGAAAGATTGCGACAAACTAAAAGTGGAGACAGACGATAGTAAGAACCTCATTGCAGATGCCGAGAGTAAATTGGAAAAATATGAAGATAATAAGTAGGCATTGGCAAAGAAGGTGAACGAAATGGAAGAGAAGTTGGAAGAAATGAAAGACAAGTTGAAATCCATGTATAGTGCATCAATGAAGTGAGTAGTGAAATTAAGGTAGAGAACTTTGGGAATATCCGGTATTATAATACATTCATTGACATCAAAATATATGATATGACAAGCATATTTATAATCTTGAGATAGAAGTGTACCATATCAGTCAAATTACTTCAGTTCAGCGTTCATTTCATACTTTCGAATGTAGTCTCTGGATCTTATATCAGCCTGAAGTTCAAGTAACGAAAAATTGGAAACGAGGCAGTGGTTCATAGGCCTTTTTAATAGGGGAAAAAAAAAGTTTATGAAACGATTACTTGATGAAAAACCAGTAACTGTGGAAACAGTAAATCAATCTAGCTATCAACACCTAAACCTTTGTAACATCTAATAAGGATAATAATAAATGATATGCAGAAAAATTTGATGGAGCATTAACATGATATTTTGCAATAACAGTTGAGTTTGGTTTCTGAGTGAAGGAGAACAGGTACGACGAATACCACTATGTCTCCAGACAATATGACCTAAGGCTGCATATGAGTCCCGTAATATAAAAGTGGCATTTTACAATAAACTGGCTACAAACAACTTCTGAAAAAGAGAGGAGTCAATACTAGCTTAATAAAAGATAAGAGGATTAAAAGTGAATAAAGGCATACATATTCCATTTTATGTGTTTTGGTTCACACTTTTCTTGAAATATAACCGATCAGTTGTGAACGTGATAGTAGATGTATGTGTAATAAAGTAGATATCAAATTCTTTCAAATGAAAAATTGTTTTACCTGCCTAATTGGCTCAGGGACACGATACTTGCAAGTCATCTGAACAATCGCAATGGCAGTCTGGAGTGATATCCTGTGGCCGATTGATATATATATTGGCTTTATGGATCCCTGCGTAGATTTCATGGCCTGGATAACGGTTTGGAAGGAAAGGATGAAAAAAACTAAGCATGCTGAATCAATATATCAATAAAAAAGTGCACAAACACATGGAACTAGATTTTGGCAGCTAAAGTTCAAGCTTTATAACTTGCATTTTTATGAGTATAGCACATCCTTTTTTCAAATAAGGACAAGTGCCATTAATTCAAATTCTTACCGCTCCCCATGTACGCCCAGAGCAACCCGTCAAAGTAATAAAATGTTTAGAAGAGTTTTCTTTGGCTTCTAGAAGTTTTCTCACTCTAGATTGATCGAGACCATCCACATGATGCAACTGGAAAATATACAACTTAAGAACTTTGATATCTACTCAGTACTTCTTAATTCTTAACTACAAAAACATCAGATAGAATCAAATCTCTAAATTCATGGTGAAGGATGTGAGAATATATATATATATATATATATATATATATATATATATATATAGAGAAATGAGT
>Ga0315915_1004883_pt1 | contig 16810 bp, 16 predicted proteins | sample MpolbnodulesMG_FD_207738 | JGI IMG/M metagenome (GOLD analysis project Ga0315915, IMG submission 207738) | Medicago polymorpha root nodule microbial communities from Los Angeles, California, United States - branched nodules | ecosystem: Host-associated > Plants > Roots > Nodule | place: USA...
TGATTATGGATCCTGCACACTTGAACAAATTGTTTAGCATATCCAATTGATTATTTTTAATACCTTGTTATTGTCAAAACTCAATAGGTGACTTGTGAAACACCCTTGTTCCAACAAAGTTTTCTTTCTTTCATTCTGTAACTTCTGCTTAGTTTTCAGATGCTTGCTAGAGACACATTCAGTCACATAATCCTTGGTCAATTCCTTTCCAAATTCAATTCTAATTTCCTTCCTAATGTATTTGCCAAATTGCCTTAAGTAATCAGATATCAGTAAACAGTTTTCACATCCAACTTCATCATTCTTTGAGGACACATTTTGAAAGCTACTGGAACCAATGTTGCTATAACCACCATCACCTTCACTGTTCTTTGTAGCCAGTTTTTGAAGCATGGCTCTAACTTTAGGCGAATCAAGCTCATCATCCTAGATGAACAACTTACAATGGTAATCGTTCTACATAAAAAAATAAATCAAATTGTTTACATTATAATGCATCTTTTCAAAAAAATTTACCAAATACATACAAATCAGATCTCAAGTCACTTACCTCCCAATAGTTTCGAGATCTCCAAAATTTCCTCTTTAGATTTTCATCTGTATTTGATACCCACTATTTCATCACCTGATTACAGCCACACTTCGGTAAATTCCCTCCAATAGGGTACCCAACAGCTGAAGCTTTGCTTCCTCCCATTTCAGAAACCCTAATAATATGAAAAAGATGAGGAATACGAAAAATCAAATTGAAAAATGAGTAGAACACGAATAACTGGAACAAATTTCTCAAATTTCTTGGTTTGGGTTGAAGGAAATGAAGAAATCGAAAAGGGGAAGTGGGAAGAGAAGAAGAGGAGAGCGATGGAGAAGAAGAGGATGAAAGAGAAAGTGGGAAGTATTCTAATTTTTTAAAAGTGAATTTCAAAAAAAGGAAAAAAAAAGTTTAGAAAAAAAGTGTAAAAAAAATATAAAAAAAAGATTTTCACACATGGCAAATGAAAAAATAAATAAAAAATTAAAAAAAATATCCATGTGAGCGCCACATAAGCTCAAATGGTGAGTTGGAGGGAGGAGGGTGGTGATGAATAAAACCGCAAGTGTACGGTTCTACCGAAGTAGTAAAAAGAGAGTATCGTTCCAACATGGAGTTGTTCAATTTAATTAACTTTTAGAAAATGATTAGAAGAAAGTTCAGTTGTAAAGATTGAGTTTTTAAAGAATAATAAAAAGCGCCTTGGGATTATTGGTTCATCATAATAACAAACCTTTCACAAACAAACCCTAAACCTAAACTTTATATTCAACCTACTTTCTAAAGACAAGTTTCTCTTTAGCGTATCAAAGCTTCTTTCGAAGTCAGTGAGTGTGTTCCTCTAGCAATCACGCCTATTCTCATGGTTGATTGCTATTAGAATCCTAGAAGAACGAAACTTTATATGTCTCAAGGTTTGCTAAACTATTCTCATGTTTCGCAACCCTTGTCTAATTTCACTTGTTCCAATATCAAAACTCCGTTGTCGCTTTATGAATTGATATTTGAGATGATGAATTAACAAATACTAATCCTCCGTTGTCGCTTTATGAGCTTGGTATTTGTTAATTCATTATAAAAACGGTGAAATAGATTAGAAAGTAGATTTATATAAAATTAGGGTTTATGTCTTGGTTTGATTAGGATTATGTCATTAGACTTATCCAACAATCCCAAGACAAGAAGAGTCTACTCACTCAAGTTCATCGTAGACATAGAAGAGAAGAAGAAGAACATAAAGTAAATAACAAGAAAGTAAAATAAGTACTTTTATTAAGAAAGACAATTGTCACTATTGAATTTCAAGAACAAAAGATGAATCGTTGTGATGGCTAGCTACTCTATTTATAGTTTACAATGACTTAAGCCCTAAGAAATATAACACTAGAATGTTCCACAAAAAACCACGGGCTTTTAGGTCAGAAGTAAACTAATAGGTAGCTTGTCCATGAAGTAGAAGCAGCAAGAGAGTATCCTGAAGGCTAGCACGGGCCGTGCCAAGTTCCTGACTTAGGGGGTGACATATTTTTGTCCCATGTTTTGTATTTTCATCCCGAATCAGCTCCTAATCCTCTTTCTTTTGCTCCAAGACTCAATCTATCAGATATTTGTTCCTGAAATATAATAACTTGCAATTGAAGTAAAATAGTTCTAAAAAGGAAATAATATTAAATAAAACTAAATCAAATCTAAATAAAATGGAGTCAAATAATATATTAAAAACACTAATTTATTGAATCATCAACCACCAACTATTGAAGATCCTCTGTTAGCTCAATCACCTTTTGAGCAGCAGCATCAACGACCTTCTTCCTTTTTACCTCTCTTGTGACCAGATCAGATGTTGTTTCTATCTCCTTATCTTCCTCTATCACATAGGTTGAAACCTTCAGTTTCCTGACATTTTGTTTCCTTTTCTTCCTAGGAATTGATGGTTGAGAAGGTAGAGATTGTGAAGAGCCAACTGACTTGCCACTCCTTGTCCTTTTGTTCAGAATCTTAGCAGGTTCTAAGTCCTGAACTTCATCTTGAATAGCTGGCACACCAAAACCAACTAACTGTTCTTGAGGAGCATCTTTTGCTTTCTTGGCCTTCTTCTTCTTTGGTTCAGAATCTTCTTCATCATCACCAGCTTCTGAAGTTGCTTTCTTCTTTGATTTCCTTTTTCTAACAATAGGTAAGGCACCACCATACATGGTTTCTGGAATTTCATCAAATTAGATGGTTTCTCCAGTCCTTTCCCAGTGTTCACAGACAAAATGAGCTCTTACATCTGGAGGATCTTGTCTGCAGATTGGTGGAAAATCATCCATTATGTTGGATACAACAGATGATTCCAGTAAATCAGTGCTAAGCTGAGTGTATTCCTTTTTCTTGATCAAGAGCATCTTCCTCAAAGTGCGACCATTCATAACTTTACCAATCATTGTGCCCAGTTGTGCATCAGTTATAATCTTTGACAACTTGATGGCTTTCAGAATTCCTCCTTAATGGAAAATTTTAGATAATAATCTTCCATAAGGAATCCAGCTTCTGTTGTTGTCCTGGCTTTCCTTCAGTGCCCAAAGCATATGATTGAAGATATACTTTGCCACATTTTCCTTCTTAAGTGTGATCAGGAAATGTAGGAACACTCTGTGCTCCAATGAGGGTTGATCTACTCCTCCACCTTTGGACAGGAGATTCTCAGACATGATCTTCTGAAGAAGTTTGTATTGCATCTTCAGATCACAGTACTTCGCTTTCTTTGTACTGTTGAACATAGTCATGTTCACAACCTCATTCCAAGGACTTGTCTTGTTGTCCAGATTCTCTTCATAAGATCCTTCAGCTTTTCTTGCACATACCCTTTGCCTGGAGGTTCCTTGATTTGAACTTGAAGTTGCCATTGATACTGATGAGAGTTTTAGGGTTCTAAGGTTTTGATTTTGAAAAGGGCGATTTTGGCAGAGATTCAGTCTAAAATCAGAAGGTGTAGGATGCAAAGTGAGTAGTGTGTGTTTTTGTCTAAGTGATTTTAGCAAAAACGAATGCAATTCAGAAGGGGACAAACAAACACAACATTAATGACTTAGGGGGCACGAGATAGTGTATTCAAAGCATAAATCATCATTGCCCTCTTACGTTATACACCAATACACTTAAGCCACGTCAGAATTTCTCAGAGTAACTACCAAGTTAGTGGGACAGGTGCTACCAAAAAGTAACTTCCAACATTTCCACTAACATTGCTATTCAGAAGCACAAAATCCAACTTCTGAAGTTCAGATGTTGATGTCATTCTCAGAAGCACATTTTCCTCAGAATCTCATTTAAGAGCTTCTGATGGACTATAGCTTCTGAACAACTTCAGAACCTAACTTCTTATTCAAAGGCAAGCAAATTTAATCAGACACAAAGTGCATGTTCAAATTTTTCTTTATAAAATAAAATCTTTCCACAGTTAAAGATTTAGTAAATATATCAGCCCATTGATGTCCAGTATCAATGAATTGTATATCCAAAATTCCTTTTTGAACATAATCACTAATAAAGTGGTGTTTGATTTCAATATGCTTTGCCCTTGAATGTAGAATTGGATTCTTTGACAAATAAATAGCAACAGTATTATCACAATAAATGGGAATACTGTTGGCATGAATCTGATAGTCTTCCAACTGATGTTTCATCCAAAGTAGTTGTGTACAACAACTTGCAGCTGAGATGTATTTTGCTTCTGCAGTAGAAATAACAATAGTTGCTTGTCTTTTGCTAGCCCAAAATATCAGATTCTCACCAAGAAACTAAAAGTTTCCACTAGTTGATTTTCTTTCAATCTTGTCACCATCATAGTCAGCATCACAGAATTCAACCAACTTATAATCTAAGGATTTCCTATAGAGGAGTCCAAAATTTTTTGTTCTCTTCAAATACCTGAAGATTCTCTTAACAGTAGTTAAATGAGACTCTCTAGGATCTGATAGGAATCTTGCACACAAGCATACACTGAATAAAATATCTGGCCTAGATGCAGTGAGGTATAACAAAGAACCAATCATACATCTATTCAACTTCTGATCCACGTTTGATCAAGTATCTGCTTTGCTTAAGGTGCAGATTGGATGCATTGGGGTGTTCATCACTTTACAATCTTCCAGCTTGAACTTCTTCAGAAGCTCCTTTGTCTACTTTGTTTGATGAACATATACCCGATCTTTGCTTTGATTAATTTTAATTCCAAGGAAGAACTTCAATTCTCCCATCATGCTCATTTCAAATTCATCCTGCATTGACTTAGAGAATTCCTTGCAAAGAGATGCATTAGTAGAACCAAATGTTATATATCTGCACAACAAGAATGTATTTCTCAAGAGTCCTTCTAAAGAGTGTAGTGTCAACTTGACCTCTTTTAAAATCATTTTTAATCAAGAAATTACTTAGTCTATCATACCAAGCTCTAGGAGCTTTTTTCAAGCCATATAGTGATTTCTTTAGTTTATAAACATGGTCAAGATACTTAAGATCCTAAAAACAAGGAGGTTGATTGACAAACACTTCTTCTGATATCACTCCATTGAGAAATGCACTTTTTACATCCATTTGATATAATATTATGCCATGATTTACTGCATAAGAAAGAAGTAACCTGATTTCTTCCAATCTTGCAACTGGAGCAAATGGTTCAGTATAATCAATGTCTTCTTGTTGACTGTAACCCTGAGAAACAAGTCTAGCTTTGTTTCTAACTACCTAACCTTGTTCATTCATCTTGTCTCTGAATACCCATTTTGTTCCAATAATATTCTTCTTCTGAGGTTTGGGTACCATATCCCACACATGATTTCTCTGAAACTGAATGAGCTCTTCTTGCATAGCTAATATCCATCCATCATCTGAAAGTGCTTCATCAACTGTAGTAGGTTCTATAAGTGATAACAATCCTATCATAGACTCTTCTTGTCTGAAATATGATCTTGTTCTTCAAGGACTATCTTTGTTTCCAATGATCTGATCCTCAGGATGTGATGAGTTGTACTTGAATGTATTCTTGGATTGGTTAGCTTGTTGAGAACCATCTTGAGCTTCATCAGAAGCTACTTCATCCCGAGCTTTTGGAGTGATTTCAGCTTCTGGAATTTCTTCATATTCAGCAGTCTGATGAGGTTCTGAAGTATCTTCAGGCACTTGCATATCTGCAACACTTTCACCTTGCTCTAGAGTTTCATTTCCAAGCTCTCTGTCATCAAATTTAACGTGCATTGATTCTTCAACACAAAGTGTTTCTGAATTACACACTTTGTATGCCTTTGACCTTTCAGAGTAACCTAAAAAGATTCCTCTTTGGGCTTTGGCATCAAATTTCTCTAGGTAGAGCTTATTATTTTGAATGTAACAGGTACATCCAAATTGATGAAAGTAAGAGATATTGGGCCTTCTTCCCTTGAAGAGTTCATATGTTGTTTTCTCCAAGATAGGTCTGATATAGATTATATTTTGGACATAACATGTTGTATTCACTGCTTCTGCCCAGAAATGTTTAGCCAAATTATTTTCATGAATCATGGTTCTTGCCATTTCTTGTAAAGTTCTATTCTTTCTCTCGACAACCCCATTTTTCTATGGAGTTCTAGGAGAAGAGAATTCATGGATAATTCCATGTTTTACACAAAAAACTTCAAATTGCTCATTTTCAAATTCTCCACCATGATCACTTCTTACTTTTAAAATCTTCATTTCTTTTTCAGACTGTATTTGAGTGCAGAAGTTACTGAATACATCATAAGCATTATCCTTACTTAGGAATTTTACCCATGTTCGTCTACTGTAATCATCAACAATGACTAATTCATATTTTACCCAATGTCTTCAGTTTTGAAAGATGATTTAACAATCTTCCCTTTCTGGCCTGCACCACAAAGTGCATTTGAGTGATAGTCAATGTTAGGTAAACCTTTTACAAGTTGTAACTTACTAAGCTTAGAGATTAATCTCCAGTTAGCATGTCCCAACCTTCTATGTCATACCCATTTCTTATCATTCACTGATAGAAGGCAAATCACCTTCTGATCAACCAGTTCAGAGAAGTTGATTTTATAAACATTCTCTATTCTCTTTCCCTTGAACACTATGGAATTGTCATCCCTGTTAACTACTTTGCAGTTGGTCTTTCCAAACATCACATCATAACCATTGTTACAAAACTGGCTGATACTTAATAGGTTATGTTCAAGTCCATCTACCAACCACAAATTATTAATAGAGATAGAGGAGTTAACAATAGTTCCCATACCAATGATCTTGCCAGATTGATTGCATCCAAACTTCACATTTCCTCCTTCTTTCATTGTGAGGGTGAGTAACATAGACTTCTCTCTTGTCATATGTCTTGAGCAACCGCTGTCTAGGTACCATGATTTTTGCTTTTCCTTTGCTCTTAGGCATATCTCATTTTCATCTTTTGAGTCTGACTTAGGTTCAGCTTCTGATGTCAGTGTAGCTACTAACCCCACAGCTACATTTGCTTCATCTCCAGCTTCTTCCTTTTCAGACCCAGATTCACTGTCTAAATCTTCTCAGGTTGCCATTAAACTCTTCTTAATCTGTTTCCTGAATTTCCTTGAGTTGAAACTTGATTTCTTTGAATTGTCTTTTGATTTTTCCTTCTAAAGATCAGGGCAATCAACAATAAAATGTCCAGGCTTCTTACGGTTGAAGCATCCCTTCTGATCTTCTTTCTTAGAGCTTTTGTAGCCACCTTTCTTAATCAGAAACTTCCTATTCTTCCTTGTCAGATACTCAAGCTTGTTGGAGAGCATAGCCATCTTCTCATTCAGAACTTCATCAGAATCTCCATCAGGTGATTCTTCTTCAGATTCAATAACTTTAAGAGCTTTTGATGACTTCCCTTTAGATGGCAGAGCAGTAGATTTACTCTTCTTAGCAGGCTCATGTTCATTTAGACTTATCTCATGAACCTTGAGAGAGCTGACAAGATCTTCAACACTTAAAGTGTTTAAATCTTTAGCTTCCTCAATAGCAGTAACCTTAGGTCTCCATCTAGCAAGCAAGCTTCTTAGTATCTTGCTCACATGATCAGAAGCTACATAGCATTTCTTCAGTACTTGAAGTCCAGAGACTAGAGTTTGAAACCTTGAGTACATTTGCTCAATACTTTCATCCTCTTTCATCTTGAATAGTTCATACTGATGAGCAAGCACAAGAGCTTTTGCTTCTCTGACTTTCTTGCTACCTTCATAGTTTGCACATAGAGAAGCAAACATTGCCTTTGCAGTGGATTTGTCACTCATTTTCATATATTCTACTTTAGGTATAACAATAACAAGTGATCCTCTGATCATGTGATGCTTCTTGTAAAGTTTCTTCTGAGCAGGAGTATGTTTCTTTCTATCAATAGCAGCTCCTTCTTCATCAAGGACCAAGTCACCAACATCATCTTCAAGAATGTCCCACAGTTTTTCATCTAAACTCATGACATAACTGTAGAAGTTGGTTTTTCACCAAGAGAACTCTTCAGGATCTCCATTAAACTTTGAAACTTTACTAGAATCAGCATTCTTATTACCATAATCATATAACACATCATTGTTGTTCTGACCAGAACCAGAAGTGGAGTCTTCACCAAACATGTTTTTCTCAGATCTTTTTCTGTTACACTGTTAAGTGTTAAGACAACAGACCAAGGCTCTAGATACCAATTGAAGGTGAGAAAAACACAAGAAGGGGGGATGGTTGAATTGTGTTAGTTTTTTCTTCGTTTTCTCCTACTGAAGTCACTATTCAGAAGCAGATAGAATTCAACTTATGAGGTGATGTTCAGAATCTAAATGCAGCGGATAAAACACACACACACACACACACACACACAGAGAGAGAGAGAGAGAGAGAGAGAGAGAAGAAAGACACAAATTAATTATACAGGTTCCTTCCACAAACCGGAAGTAGTCATGTCCCCCTTGCACTTCCAAGGAGAGTTCACTAAAATGTAATATCTAATTACAAATGCTCACTGTTAAAACTAGGAAGAGACTTCAAACTACTCAAATCCAGAGTAGTGAGATAGTGGTTGTACACTTCATACAATTGTCCTTTTTCAACGTTCTCCAAAGAATAAGCATTCAACGCCTTCAAATCCATTTGAATTAGCCGTTGCTTTATTCTTCTAGTCTTCTGCAATGATAGGCGTGATTAAATCTTCATTTGAACAACATTTGAAGTTCTTCAGTCTTTCAGCTTCTGATGATCTTCAGATGGTTCTGATGACGTCAGCTTCTGGTGACCAGCTTCTGAGGAAAGTGCTTCTGATGATGTCAGCTTCTTCAGGACCACTTGTCTTCAGAACCTCTTTTCTTCAGATGCTTTAAGCTTCCTTCTTATTGATTCCATTGCTCTCATTTGTTCTTTCAGAACCTATGCTTTAACTAAGACACTGAAAATTTTGTCTATGGTCCTACACACTTGAACAAATATTAGCATATCCAATTGACAATTTTTTAATACCTTGTTATCATCAAAACTCAAAGGGTAATGTTAAACACATTTTGTTCCAACAAGATGCTTTAAGAAGAACGCCCCAACTTGGAAGAGATAAAACTCATCCTTGAGGAGATAGTAGCTCATGGGTCTGATGGGGCCAAGTACTTCTCGCTAATGCTTAAAGTATTGTCAAAGGTGGTTTCTCGATGGATGAGGTCCTCCCTATGTTAAGGGATCTTTTCAATTGAAAACAACTGGCCGATTGCAAAAGGACCATCATGAATGTCGAAGGCCCTCCCTATCTTCATTACAAATATAAGTTATGATATTTACATAACTTTCTATGTAGTATTCTCGTGGAGGGTCAATTCAATATAAATATTACTCCTAATATCTATGTGAAGACTTGATAACTCTTTTTTTTTTTTGGTAGATAGACAAAATGGCAAAGTCATTATAAACTCATACACACAAGTGGAGGTACCGAGGTTCGAACCGCGGTCATGGCATCCGGCCTAACAATTTCGGCAGTTGAGCTAGGACTTCTGGATAGACTTGATAACTCTTTATCTATGATCTGTGAGACGTGATCATTAGTCTATCCACATAATAGTCTCTATGTTTTAATGTTATCCCACTTTACAATAAAGTTTGATTACATATACTTTAAGAATAATGTCCATATGTTTAATGAGGCCTCACGATTAAGTTATATTTAATGTTCCATTAAACAGACTAACTATTCTAGCGACTTTACTATTTTAAAACAAAACAAATTTAATAAATAAATGTCAAATATAAATATCATGATACAATTCATCTATTAGGGCTTACTTCAACACTTCTAACCTGCCAACCCTCAAGAGCTTTTTTATGATATCATTTGTTACATGAGGCTTACATGTAATCCCCTAGTCCTCTTCTTCAAAAAAAAATGTAATCCCCTAGTCCTCAACAAATCAATTAACCTACCCACCAGAAAAAGTAGTAAGTTTCATACTACCCCACATATAAAAGCCAAATACGATATCATATGGGAATATGAGATGTAAATTAATGGGAGCACAAATTTGGAGCACTCCGTATGTGTTACAATGTTCAATAGAGTAATTATTAAATGATGTTCCATCATGAAAATGATTCTCCAAGTTATCTTTTAACAAAAGTAATCCCATAAAGTAGAACATTACTTGTTATTATTATTTTCTTATAATGTAAGTGGTCTGAATTTGAACTAGGTACAAACACACACACACAAATAGTTGTTGCATGTTGGGTTGTTAGTTAGGCTCCTATCCTCTTGAGCAGAAAATGATAAGTGCAAAAGTGGTAACCAAACTATTATTGTATCTTCATCATTAATTAATACATTAAACCTTTTTTACTATAGCTCCAAAACTCAACTGGGTCTTCATTTTCTGCTCTACTTCGGTTCTAAGTTATTAGAAAATGGTTTCAGCTACTTCTTCTCCCCCTTCTAAGGAGGTAAGGCTTTCAATCAAGTTTGTGTTCACTTTACATCTTTAAATTATTTAAGTATATTTTTTCACTACTAAAAGAATTTAGTTTAGTGAAGAAAATAAATAAAATTTGTCACTAAACTTTGTGATAGATAAATAAAAAACTGGATTCTTGCATTTTTACACTTGCAGGAAGCAGAGTTGGAGCAAAAATGGATGGACAATGGGAATTCTCGCAATGCCAAATGGTGGTACTCAACTTTCCATACCGTGACAGCTATGATAGGTGCAGGTGTTCTCAGCCTTCCCTATGCCATGGCATATCTAGGATGGTAATTCAAATAAAATACAAAAATAACATACTATGGTTTCCATCTATCTCAATGTTTAAAAAGTTATATCGAACATGTCTATTCAACCGATTGAATCGGGAAATGACATGTTCTATGCCTGATTTGATCCGTGTTATACCGCAGTCTGGTTGAATCAGGTTGAATTTCATTGATTCAACCGGTTTTTATGTTTTGTTATCTGGTACACTGGTTGGACCGATTGAACCATGATTCGGGGTTTCAAAGGTTCAATCTCCGGTCTGATTTTTAAAAAAGTGACAAGTTCACTTAAAGTTGAAAGTTTACTCTATTCTTTGCAGGATTCCGGGGACTTTAATGTTGTTGTTATCATGGAGCCTGACCTTAAACACAATGTGGCAAATGATTCAGCTCCATGAATGTGTTCCTGGTACTCGATTTGATCGTTATGTTGATCTCGGTAAACATGCTTTTGGACCAAAACTTGGACCCTGGATTGTGTTGCCACAGCAACTAATAGTTCAAATTGGGTGTAATATTGTGTACATGGTCATTGGAGGGAAGTGTCTGAAGAAGTTCATGGAGATTGCATGCACCAATTGCACACAACTTAAACAATCTTATTGGATTTTGATTTTTGGTGCCATTCATTTCTTTCTGTCTCAGCTTCCCAATTTCAACTCTGTTGCCTCAGTTTCTTTAGCAGCAGCTGTGATGTCACTAAGGTATTTCATTAATTCTTTTTCAGAACTACTAGATTTAGTACAAATTTTGACAAATTTGTCAAATACGTCAAAATTCACTTATAAATTTGACAAAAAAATTCACTTTTTTTTGTGGTGGTCGGGTTTTGAAACACAGACCTTGTATATTTTATGCATTGTCCATATCAACTGAACTAAGCTCACGAAGACAATTGAAACTTTAATAAATTAAGTATGCTTTTTAATTTTGTTGATTTGGTTGTGATAATTTTTGCCAAAAATACACTTTGAAATTTAATGAAGCTTACTTTAATTGCAATATTGCATTTAGTTTGATATGTGAGCTTCTTTACGTAGCTTCACTTTTTAGATCCACAAAAAGTGATTCCTGAGAAAAGTATTGTTTGGATTCTTCCTAAAAGAACTTACTCATGTGACCCATGAACTAATAATTTTGTAAAGCCACTAACTTTAGGTTAAAAGGTATTAATAAATTTACCCTTATTGTTATGTTTCTACATGTGTTGAAGCAGAGTCACGCTATTAAGCCTTGAAACTCGGCTGGTGTAGGAAAAAGTTGTGCTTTCAAGTTGGTGGGTCGAATCAATTAAAGTAAAATAAAATAGATATATCATACATATATGATGCTCTTTGTATTTGTGAATAAGTTGATATAACATGTTTACCAACGTATAATCCTGGTGATAAATGGTTTAATTAGTAATGCAGGGTTAGTGTAAAAAATCTACATAAGAATTAAGAATTGCATAGTGCTCCTTCTAATTTTTTTATAAGAGATAAATGGATCAATAAAAATTGATGTATTTAGTTAAAACAAATACAACAACTTTTATTGACATGTTTTTTTATTTATAAAAAGGACGGGAGAGTGTAACATGTAATCATTTATATAAATATTTTATGAATGAATATAATAAAAAGACATAAAGAAGAGATTCAAGTATTTAAAAAGAAATATATTTAGAGTGAAGCTAGCTAAATACGCATGCATAGAATATAGATCACCATGACACCCATGTCCTTTGAAACAAAAATGACATACACATGTCTTCTCAAAAAAAAATGGCACACACATGTCAATAAAAATGACACACACGCATATCATTGTAAAAATCAATTCATACACAAAATTACAAACAAAAGTATGAACACATGTCCAGAAAAAATATACACACATTACACATCATTGTAAAAAAAATGTCACAGACACAAACACACACAAAAATCGTGAAAAATAATCCTAAGAATTATACAATTTGAACACATTTTTCTATGAAAAATAATTCTAAGATAAGATGATGAAATATGGAACAATATTTTTACTTTTAATTCATCCATCTAATCTAATATTAAAAAAGCTGAAAATAATTTAATCAACTTATGATCCATCACCCATACTTGATCATCAACAATAAAAAAAATTGAAAAATGTTGTTATCAATTGTGTCCCTTTTCATGTCTAGCCATATTGGGATGCGTTGCTAGCACTCGTTTCCAAGCCATATCATGTTAGATCCTTAAAAACATTTTGATATTTTGATATATGTATAAGTGTTCTACGCATGTTGCACCGGTATTTGACAACGAGACGTGTCAAACTCACATTCAATCTGAAGTGGCGGTGTTTTGTTTGAAGAGAAATGCTAGCAACACACATTCTAACACACATTTTTCAACACACTCTCTTTGATTGGTTAGAATTCACATAGGACCCACCAAAATTATATGGGACCCACATGATTTGGTGGGTCCCATGTGAATGCTAACCAATCAAAGAGAGTGTGTTCAAAAGTGTGTGTTAGAATGTGTGTTGCTAGCATTCCTCTTGTTTTAACAGTGATATATTACAATGAAAATACTAACTTACTACGCTATTGTCACTACAGCTATTCAACTATAGCCTGGGTAGCTTGCTTAGCCAAAGGTAGGGTTGAGAATGTGAGCTATTCATACAAAGGAACAAGCACAAGTGACTTAATATTCCGAATCTTCAATGCCCTTGGTCAAATTTCATTTGCATTTGCTGGCCATGCAGTAGCACTTGAAATTCAGGCAACAATTCCATCAACACCTGAGAAACCATCAAAAATACCAATGTGGAAAGGTGCTATTGGTGCCTATGTCATAAATGCAATATGCTATTTCCCAGTTGCACTTATCGGATATTGGGCATTTGGAAGAGATGTTGAAGATAATGTGCTTATGTCACTTGAAAGACCAGCTTGGCTAATTGCCTCAGCTAACTTGATGGTATTCATTCATGTTGTTGGAAGTTATCAAGTTTATGCTATGCCTGTTTTTGATTTGATTGAGAGGATGATGATCAAAAAATGGAATTTTCCTCCTGGATTGCCTCTCAGACTTGTTGCTAGGTCTTCTTTTGTAGGTGAGAGTCACACATTTTTAATGATTTGTAAATAAAGTGCTTGATGTCAATAGCATGTTTGATTCGAGACATCAAACATGTTACTGACTTTGAAAAGAGCATAAGGAATATTTTTCCCAACAAAAATATTTGATGGTCTAAGCATATCATATTATCGTCTTAGCATCGACAAAAATATTTGTCGGGGCTGAACTTGATAAAAGATTTTATAAACATTAAAAATGTGTTTAACTCAATTTTTTTAAGTAACAACATCTTGTTAATTTGTTGCAGCTTTTACACTTTTTATTGGGATTACATTCCCTTTCTTTGGCGATCTTCTAGGGTTCTTTGGTGGATTTGGTTTTGCTCCCACTTCATATTTTGTAAGCCTCTTTCGTACAATAATTAATTAATGTACCAAATATACCAAGAATGTATTTTTTTCAAAACATAGAAGATCAAAATCAATAATTAATATGGGCATCAATTGTTTCAGCTTCCTAGTATAATGTGGCTAATAATCAAGAAACCAAAGAGATTTAGCATCAACTGGTTCATAAATTGGGTAAGAATTTGGAAAATAATTCATGTACATACCCATATGATATTTAACTGTTGTATTATGTTAGTATTGATCCTCAACTAATTTTTGTTTTAATTTCAGGCTGCAATATACATTGGTGTGTGCATTATGCTGGCATCCACTGTTGGTGGCTTCAGGAATATCATTGCTGATTCCTCGTCATATAGCTTCTACACCTAAACTATATTATGTTATTGCAATGTTCTATCTATAGCTTATAATATATGTGTGCTACCTGCAGTTAATAGATTAAATTATGAATATATAGCAGGGATGTCTAAGATAAGTATTAGTGAAACTAGCTAAATCCTTGATAAATGGTACTGTAAAAACGTGAAGCTCCCAATGGTTATCTTCTTCCAATCTTTCCTAATGGCTATCTTCTTCCAATCTTTCTTAAGAAAGAAGAATGTTACGATGAAAGAGAAAGTAGTATAAAAAGATTGGATAATTGGTGAAAGAAAAAAAAGGTGATAAAAGTGGAGAAGAAATGGTAGTGGGAAAGAGAAAGAGATAGTGACACAAATGAATTCTTCAGCAATTTGTGTGAGAGACTGCTTTTAGGGTTCCAAATTATAAGAAGGGATTTTAAAATTTGAAATATTGCTTTTGACAGCCAAATATTTTAGTAAGCAAGAGTACCCCAAATTTTATGGATTTCAGCAAATTAGATTAAGATAATTTTGGAAGTTCAAGAGGAAATTTCATTCTTGAGCGGAATCAGGGGTGTTCGTGCTTTATAAACTTATTTTTTAAGAAGCTAAAATAGAATTATATTGAACAATTTTCTCTTTACTTACTCTGCACAAGGAATGCTAGACAAAAGTAATGTTACATCAGAAACAATTATGTATGTAGGGTAAATTAAACGAATAATGTTGCGTTTGCGTTCAGAGAAGCCTTGCCACATAATGCCAGTATCCATGAGCCTATCCCCTCCTTACCTTAATTCTCATCTGAGACCAATAGTTTATGTTAAACTTATGCTATGTATCATGACTTTTATTTATTTTTGTACAAACAAAAATGGATTTTAATAACACTGTTATAGCAGTCCTCTCAGCACAAGGTGTACCGAAAAGGCTACTGGAAAAGATACAAGCAGTTCACAAGAATTACAAGAAGTGGCTAACCAATGCCTAAACACGACAATGGACTCGGCCACCTCAAATGATCACCAAACAAAAAAATAACCTTTTTGGCTTTCATCCACCACAATGAATGATATTTTCCTTTATTTAATAATTGAGCTATGGAATTTTCTTTTTGCTTAAAAAGCCTATTATTTCTTTCATTCCATAGAACCCACATCGTGAGTAACCAAATAAGTTGAAGAAAGGACCTCCTCAATTTCAAACCACCTATATAATATGAAAATTGAGCACAATGATTTGAAATATCACAATGATCAACACCATCAAAGCCAATCCAAGACCTCACTAAAGGCCATAAAGAACCAAAGCAGCTGCAAGACAAAAACAAATGGCGGGCATCTTCCACCAGACCACATCTTGACACACATAAGCACGCCTCTATATCCAGGATACCACGGTTTGCTGAGTTAGACTTAGTAGGAAGTCGATCGCGAAGCAACCGCCAAGCAAAAATAGACACCTTAAGCGGAACCTGCTTGTGCCAAACCAAATTATCACAATGCCTATCCTGCGTCATCTCTTGATTAGTGAGCATATCATACACACCTCGAACCAAGTACCCATCATTAGGATCCGGTTGCCACTGCCACACATCATAACAAAGAGGCTGCAAAGAAACGTTAGTAAGTAACAACCTACACTCCTCTAGGAGCTCCTCCTCCCACACCCACAAAACCCGATGCCACTGCCAACCTTCACCCGTCGCCCCCCATCCAAGAGAAAACATATCTTTAACAGTTATTGATTTATTCAAAGCTAAATCAAATAACCTGCTAGAGTCTTCATCATAACATTCAACCCTTCTGCTGCTAGTAAAAATAAAAATGGGGAAAGCGGGTCACCCTGACGCAGACCTTGACCTAAATGAAATTCATCTGTTGGGCTGCCATTAACAAGAACGGATGCTGTAGCCGCCGAAACACATTCCTTAATCCATTTTCTCCATAAAGTCGGAAAACATGTAACGCCCTATTTATCATCTAATTATTTTTGGTTGAGTTTAGAGTCTTTTATATGACTTATGTGATGTATGTTGATTTATGACGTGTTGTTGTGTATTAATATTTTATTAAGTGGTTTTATATTATTATTTAGTAGAATATGTTGGAAATTAGAATAAATAGACTTGGAGGGGCTGGTTTGGAATTAATTAGAAATAGGTGGAGTTAATTAGAAAATATGTTGAGTATATAAAGAAAAATAAG
>Ga0315915_1004884_pt1 | contig 16809 bp, 6 predicted proteins | sample MpolbnodulesMG_FD_207738 | JGI IMG/M metagenome (GOLD analysis project Ga0315915, IMG submission 207738) | Medicago polymorpha root nodule microbial communities from Los Angeles, California, United States - branched nodules | ecosystem: Host-associated > Plants > Roots > Nodule | place: USA...
AAACAATAGAGAGATAAAGTAAAAAATAATGTGAGTATGAGAGATGAAGTTGTCACAATAGTTGTTACAAAATGGATGTTCAAATATCGTTTCTCATTTTTTTTACCATGTTACTAGATTAATTGACAACTAATATCAATAGTTTTATACTTTATATTATTTTAAATTATCTCAAATTTCGTAAAATATATTGATATGGTCCTCTCCGGATTGAGATTTCCTGTTGTAAAAAAACACACAGTTTTTACGCTGTTTCAAATCACAGTCGTTAATCGTAGATCATACAGTTCAGATTAATACACTAATAAAGTTGATCTAAACAATCACAACCACATGTTTTAGATCAGACGGTTTTGATGTAAAACAGTGTGATAACTGTGTGAAATTCAACAACATGAAATCCTGTTTTGTCCTCTCCATAACACATTTTAAGTCAACACTTGTATGTTGACTATACTTACAGATTAATTCCTCTTATACTAAATATAGTTATAAATTGCCCATAAGTTCTAGCTTAACTGACAAAATTTTTCAAAATTGTTTGATCGGACACAATGATCGTGGTTTGAACTCCGTTCTATATTTATGTGTGTGAGTTTATAATAATTTATCAATTTGTCTATCTATCCGGATCATCTTCTGCATCAGCTCCTCTTTAATCATGGTGGCGCTCATGGCCACAACATTATCTGATATCTGCACGACTTCCCTGATGATCGTCAATGTGTCAGGCATCTCTCTGCCACCTCCCCTGTTCTAAAATACTGAGATGCCTCCTCATCCGGCTGATAAAACATAGCGTCCTCCTCCATCCGATCATATCCATCAAATCCCTCCGCATACCCGACATACTCATGTGCTTATGTCGGATCAACCACCTTGGATTAATCCATTTGTGACTGTGAGCCCTCTCCACCTAGCCTCGCGTCCCTACGTTTCCGAGTCTTTGGGACATACGGGTTTTGCTCCTGCCGCTCCTTCCGATGGCTAGCGGTAGTCACCTATTTACCTTTGCGCATCCTAGCCTCTCTAATATGTCGTTGCTCCTCGTTATCCGCCCCAGACATATCTGTGCAAAATCAAAATAAAAAAAACATTAATTTTAGGCATTTCATCAAAACTATATACTTTAACGATAAAACAACCTAAGACATTGAACAATGGATATAACCCTCACATTATATACAACACCAAAATGCAAGTAACATATCACAAAATAAACTTAGGCATTCATCAAACTTAATATAACAAATATACATTCATCAAACTTGCCAAAAAAAGCAAAAAACCCAAACTTAGAAACATCATAACATATATACATTACATAATTTAACATATTTGCAAAGAAATAACGCAAAAAAAGCAAGAATGTCTCACTTAGGCATTTCATCAAACACCTTAAGTGCATTCTAAATTACTAGCACAATTAGTGTTATTTGAACATCTAAACAACTACATTGTATATACACTTACTCTAAACAACAATTCAGCATAAACAATCCATCAAAGCATCTAATTCACTCATAATTAGTAATTTTCAAACCTAACCTAAACACTAAAATTTTGCTAAATTTATAAAAACTAAGACCCTAAACAACCTACATTGCCTGTAAATAGGGAGAAAATAACTTACTTGTGAATTAATTGAAGAAATTGGGTTCAAATTCGTGTAATTGAAGTTTGGAGAAATTTGGAAGAGTGAGTTGAGTAGTGTTGTGTTTCTGGAAAATGGGAATATTGATGCTTCTGTTCTTGTTTAATCGCTGAATGCAGCGGTAGTTAACTGCTGCCGGATTATCAAACGGTAGTTAATTACCGCTGGAGACAATTTAATATTTTCCATGTGTTATTAGGAAGCTTTTGAAGTCAGAAAAGCAATTTTAATACTTTTTTATTTTGGGGCCATGTGTTGTAGCCCGACCTCGACGGGCTTTTGAGGGTGTATATAAGTGAGTGCCCCTCAACAATGGTATTGAAGAGAAGGATAATGGTGGCCACTTATAATATGGTAAAGGGAGATGAAAGTCACAGCTATATATTGCTCAAATTCTTCATGACACCATGTAACAATTGAAAAATACTTAAATTTGTATTCAACTTTTTTTATACTATTGCCTTAAAGTATTGTGAGACGTAGGTTAGATATTTGTTTTGGAGAGTGTGAGTGTAATAGGATTATGGGGTTTGACAGAAGTCAATAGCGTTATTTTTAAGTTGTCATTCGACAACAACCATGGGTTTTCTCTCGTTTCAAGTTTTTCACATTATGTTCTTGTGTTGAGATGTTTCTTAATTTTTTGTGTTGTTTTTCCCAACAACTGGAATCAGGAACTTTGATTTAATCTAGAGATAGAAATTTCTAGTGTGCATTATGGATGCAACATTGTTCAATATTCCACATAAAAAACAAGGGTGATACTATATGAAGTGTTAATTTGGGTCTGATATGGTTGGCAAAGACTTGGTACGTGTGTCTATTATTACTCACCTCTCTTTTCTCAATAACCTACCTGGTGTACGAGTTTCTAGTTTGCCTACAATTGTAATGTCAAGTTATGCAATTATTGTGAAGTTTGACATAGAGAAATTTGATGGAAGAATGAATTTTAGAATCTGATACAATCAAGATTACAACGGGCGTTGATAGAAAACATTTCTAATATGAATAACAAGAAGTCAGAGGAACTAGATTTGAGAAAAACTTCACCTATGTTTACTTAAGAATATCTTCTGAGTGTGTAGGGCATGTCGGCCAATGAGCTTTGAGTAAAACGTGAATGACTATGTAAGACAAATGACATCTTAAATCAAGTATTGTTGAAGGAGAAAATTTATAATTTAGGCATGAGTGATTATATGAAAGTATTTGATCATTTTAGTGTTCTCAATAGGATCCTCTCTAAATTATAAGTTGTTGGTGTAACGATTGACGATGAATATAGAATATTTATACAATCTCTTTCATCTTTTTATGAGTATATTAAATTTATTTTGATACATGGGAAGGAAACTATAAGTTTTAGAGAATTTGAGAGTAAAATCATTTTCGAATAAATATGATTGAAAAGTGAGGATGCCTTTTTGACATACTCTATGTTATTAGTTAGAGGCGGGTCTTAAGTGAAAAAGAACCAATGAATTAATATTAAATATTTAAATTCAAGGTGAAGTAAAATTTGAAAAAATGCATTGAGTCAAATGTTAGCAATGTCCCCGTCGTCATGGGAGAGGATAATCTTCTCTAAACCAAAGAAAAGTGTATCCCCATGGCATCACCACGTTGTCATGAAAAATAATAAGGTATTCCCGGCAGTTTCTTATTAATACACGAGCATTGCTTGATAAGGGTGGCAATAGTCTGGATCAAGCTGGGCTTTGTAAGAAATATATTGCAAATTTTTTCTTAATCCAAAAGTATAAAATATAATATATTAATAATAGTTATAAAAAATATCATTTATATTTACTTAAGTTGGCATGTCTGGAAGAAAGTTGGACCGTAATTTTCATCCTATTTTTTTACATGTAAGATTTCTTAGAGTGGTTTAACTTGTATGCTCTTTATAATGGAATATGCTAGTTATTTTGAACTAAGATATACACTGTAGACAACGGAAGTGGAGGGTGTATTTACTTTCAATCAAAGTGAAGATTATTGAAGTTGATTGAGACATCTTTGAGTAAGTTTCACATTGTCCAAGATTGTATAGGAAGAGGGAACCAAAGACTATATACATATTGGCTTAAGCTCTTCATTACAACATGCATGGAATATTTTAAGTTTGTATTTGAGTCTGTTATTTCTCAATACTTTATGCTTAGAGTGTTCTGAGGTGTATGCTATATATTTTCTTTAGTGAGTGTACATTGGTTGTGTGATTTGAGAGAAATTTATGTGATATAACATTTTTTTACATACTTTTATTCATTAGTTGTCATTAGACGATTCTAATCTTTCTCCATTTTTAAAGTTTTTATGATATATTTTTGTATTGTGACTTTGTTATTGAATTTTTCATTGTTGATTTTCTCATCACTTTTTTAAGTGGTGATAGGTTGACACCTTTAGGTGGTATACCACCCTTGTACACATTTTCATAACAAAATTTTTCATATAATTAAAGGGTTAAAAGATGTGTTAAAGGAAAAAGAGGACACCTATCACAAATGTATGTGGAAGTTAATTAAAAGATGTGTATAATTAAAAGGTGTCAACCTATTATTTTTCTTACGTATTAGTTGTCTTGGATTGTTGATTTCTCTCTAAATTAATAAATTATATTTTTGTTGAAGACACCCAAATTTGAATTTGGAGCCCTGATACCCGTCTTGATTTTATGTTTTCATGTGATTTTTATTAGGAATATAGTGTTAGTTAGTTAGGATTTTAGTTAGTGTGATAGGCTTCTAATACAACATTCACTAGGACTAAAAAAAATCTCAATCTCTAGTGATCTAAATAAAATCCTAACCAACTAAATGTGTGTGCGTGAGGGGTTCCATTTTTGAGGTATCCACTTGGGCATCTAAATGAATAATCTCCATTTTTTTGTCAAAAAAAATAAAAATTCTCCATTTTCGTTAGAGGTCTTCTGCGGGACTTAATTAAACAACTAAACGAGGATACATTATTTTGAGTTGGAATTTTTCTTTGTTCTAGTGGTTCTCTACATTTTAGTTAGAACTTAGGCAATTAGTTAGGCATCGAAACTCTAACTAACTAACTATATATCTATAACAATATATAAGGGGATATATCCTTTTGGGTTGAATTTTTCTTTCATTTTTGCCTTTAATTTAAATTAAACTATTTCGCCATTATTATTATATTATCAATTAAAAATTTGGGTAAATTTTATTCAAATAGGAACAATCCACAACAATAGGAGAAAATAATATGGACACTATAAAAAAACGACCTTAGATAAAATAAAATTATGTTTTAGTGTAATATTTTTCTTTCAATTTTACCCTTCTCTTGATTATATTTTACTATTTTATCGTTAATTGCAAATAAAATTGGAAAGACAAACACAATATTCCCGTTTTCTTGCTAGTTTCTAATAATTTTTGACTAATTTTCATCTTTTATTTTCTACTGTTAATGTTGTTTTTCATTTAGGAAGTACTAACCGAAAGATTGGCACTATGTGCCTATCTACCTGTATTTTTTTTATTCTATTTCATGTATTTATGTTTGATGTGTTTTTAATTTAAAAAAGAGAGATTGTTGTGAGAAAAATTGTAGCAAATTTTTTTTCAATTAAAATATAATCATTTTCAAATTTCATATAATTTTGGCATAAATTTAAATTGAAATTTAAAAAAATTACTAACTACTCTAAATGAATTCCACATATATACATCACTTATTTTATATTCTTTTATAAACTTTTTTTTAATATTAATACTTAATTCATCCAACTCAGTTCCACAATTTTGTCTTACTAATTAATAAGTCCACCCAACAACTATATATGAATACATTTCAACAAAAGTTATTTATTTCGTAACGATTTATTAAGTTTGGTCTATGAAAAAGCGAAGAGTGTCCTTCCATATGCGTCATTCTCTAAAATCACACTAAATTTTCACTCCACAATTGAAGTGTTATTAATTCAGTGGTAAATATATGAAATATCAAGCATTGTAACACTTAAATTATTTTACAAGAGGGTATTCGAGTCAAACTTATTGTAATTTATTTCTTCTATTTTTTTTTCTGTTGACCAAACTTATTTTTTATATTAAAACCGGAGGCTAGTTCGGTTATACACTTGACTTGAGGGTATTCTAGTCTCATATATTGCATTTATTATTGCAGGAATTAAAGAGATTGAATGAACTCATACTCGTGAAGATAACATGAAGAGACCAAATAGAAGAGGAGAGGAAGACTTCATACATGTAGGCTGCTAAGCGGTCAAATGGCTGCAAGGTGCTTGAGCCAATTCATTGCAAGGCAGTTGACTTGACTAAATGGATTTCTTTTTCCTTCACAATATTTCCTTTAGGTTTTTTGTTCTACACATTATTTTTCTAAGTAAATTGGAATTTTAGTTCTTTAAATTGAAAAATATCAATCAATTTGGCTATTTTCGAAAGAAAAAATTGCACAAGATGTTTACTAAAAAATCATTTTCGATGGAGGGATTAAATTGATCGATTTGTTCCGGTTTAAAGAACTAAATTTGAATAGTGCTCATGAATCTCACAAACCTGGTACATACACTATGGAATAGATGTTCTTTCCTAGCAATATATTTCAAGCCAAATAAGTCAATGAATAAAGGAACCAAAGGTAAACGTATTTGAAGAAACAAGATTGAAGTGTTCGTGTCATTGTGCATATTGCTTGCCATGGCAGAAGGAAACAATGCCATATATGCTATGCTATTGATGATGAATTAGCATCTTAGTGTAGCATAACAAAAAATAAAACAAGCTGTTAGGACATGACTTCCAATACAAATTGTCACACCCACATAATTTTGAACTTCATGCACCATAGCTTAAGTGTTTTGGCCGACCAAAGAGGATAATGGAGAGAAGCTCAATTTCCCATTTGTTGAAATAAATATGTACTAGTGGTGGGACTGCAAGATTATGGGTTAGAGTTGGAAAGGTGTCAAGGAGGAAAATAATTGGCTTGTCGATAAATAAATCATACAACTTAGAAATTTGTATATGTCACGTTTCCTTAGATTCTCGTGGGATGGACTCAAGATTCTGTATTTGCTATTATACCCTAGCATGCAGAGCAACTTGATAAATAATCAGAACTGAGTTGAAAGGAGGAAAATGGTACCTTCCATGTAGCAACATGCAGAGAGGTTTTGCAAATTTGTGACATTGAAGTTTGTTAGACTAACGTATATGTTTTTCTTGTTCTTATTATTAATCCTCATTGCCGATGTGAAATTAATACACAACGCAACATATAAGTTTGCAATAAAATTCTAATTGTTTTCTAAATTGGTTTAACAGATTTCATTCAAAAATTTTTTTTATTGGTTTCACAGATTCATTTCTCTAATTAATACTGTTGGGTTGGGCTTTCTTCTCCTTCTATACATGGGCTAAGTCTTCACTCATACCAACTTCATGAGCTTTTATCCCCACCTCCTATGATTTTCAAAAAGTAATGATATTTATACAACCAATAGGTGACAACTTTTGTGACAACCCTTCTTTTCTCTCTTCTCATCGGTCAAAAACATTAGAGAGAGAGAGAGAAAAAAAAAAAAAGGAAGAGAGAGCGTAAGAACATAATGTGTGTATGAGAGAGAGTTGTCTAAAGTCGTCACAAAAATAGTTGTACAAATATCATTTCTCTTTTTAAAAACTGTTTCCTTCTGAATTTAGCAATGCAAGCGAAGAAGATAAAAAAGAAACACCATTTTTTTTAATTTAGACATTCAGAAAATAATAATTATTAATGGATAGGATCGTAAATTTACACGTCCGGATTGACAATTTCAGAAGGTTGTGGTTTTTAATAAAATAGTCGAGTTAAAAGCAGTTCTCATTGGATAAAAAAAAAAGTAGCTCTCAATGTTGACAATTTTATATATAATTTTTTTTTTGTATATTAATTGTTATTTGAAGAAAAAAAATAATTTGTTTTTAAATAATTATTATTAATGGATACGATCGTAAATTTGCAGTTCCATTTTTAGGCAACCTATTAAACCCAATTTTTAGGTCTCCAATTTTTTTTTTCCTAAAGAGTTGTAGGCCTCCAAATGAAAAGTTGATATGATTAGTAAATGAAAATTGATATGTTACTTTTAGATACCTATATGGTTTGATTGAATTGACTCTCTTGAGAGGTTGCATGATCAAATCCTTCTGAGGGAGTAAGTTTTGTTGCTGTCTTCTTTTTTCTTATATTTTCTGTTGGTGGACATCTTTTTCCTTGTAAATATTGTGGGGAGTCCATGGCTCTTTTTTAATTGTTTGACAAACAACATTGTTCTATTAATTAGAGTGTGTTATTTATTTGAATACGAGAATTGTTATGGAGCCAAAAAAAAATATAGTTATCTACATATCATAATACAAACTCATAATAATTGATTTTAATACTTATAGATATTTTTTAATTTTGCTACCAAAAAATACCTAGTTTATTTTTTAAAAAAAATATTTTTTTTATGTGTTACTCATTTTAACCAACATAGTATTTGGAGAGTTGACAACACAACTCTCCATCAGAAAAAAAAAATGATTGATGTTGTTTCTACAGTTGCTTATTTGAGAAATAGTCTAACAAAAAGTTAAATGTCCTATTGTCAATTTGAATATTTAGTAAAAAAGAAGAAGAAAAAAACTTGAATATTAGTCTCACAAGAGGCTCTATGGTGGGTGAGAAAAAAAGAAGGCATGACCTCATTTCAAGGTTCGGTTTACGCCTCATATTATATTGGGCTAACCCTAATAATCAATATACATCACATCACTTTTCTACATTTTTATGTCTTTTAAAGTGTTAAATGGGTGTATTGATGTCCAAATATACATTTTTTGTTGGTTACAAGGCTAAAAGAAAGTGGGTAACTTTGCCTACATAGAAAAGTGCTAATATACACCTTCATAATTTGATGTCAACGTAATTTAGCAGCCTATAAACACACATATAATAGTTTGACTTCTTTCTAAAAAAGAAAAACAATTAGTTTAGTTGCTAAAATAAGTTTCATTAACTTTTTAATACAACAAAGTGATTATTTTTATCAAATAAATGAATATTATAAATTGTGTTCTATTTAAAATTTCATATTTTATGTTTTTTTTTTTGCAAATGATGTTTTTTGGTTTTTATGTCTTTATTGGAAATTGATGACTCGTCTTGTGTGTGTTTAATGGGTTCTCCAATGAAGATCGATTATAACTAAATATTTGTAGATTGATTTTTATTATTATTTTTTGGATAAAAAGAAGGGTATAGCACAAAAACAAACAAATTACAACAGAACTAAACGAGGAGTAAAAACATCTAATATATCATACAAAAAAAATTACCCCTAAAAATAATAATTAACTTTAGTGCGACAAACCTCATTATAAATTAAAGAAGACCCATTCTAATAACCAATATTGGTTTTGTCAAAAAAAAAAACCAATATTGGTCGAAACATTAGCTTATATATATTGAGAGAGAGAGAGAGAGAGAGAGAGAGAGAGATATTATAATATTTTATGGGTGGTGGCTAGGGTTTGAACCCCGAACCTTGCATATATTATGTATTGTCCCTACCAACTGAGCATAAGCTCACGAGGACAGAGATATTTTAATTTAAAAACATATCACATTCCTTCAAATAAGGAAGTAATCATAAAGATATGTTAAACATAATTTCAAATATAAATCCTTATTGATTTTGTCAATAAAAATAAAATAAAATAAATCTTAATGATATCATTTTTCAAATCTAAACATAAATGTCAAAAGTTTTCTAAATATAGTTAGACATAATATTTTCAACACTCCTTTTTGATCGAAAATCTTTTGGTCATCAATTTGAGCTTCAAGTTAAAAATCCAACTTCATACTTTTTGTTTATTTTAGCTTCCTTCACATGTAAAACATGAGAATGTTTCATGAGTATGTAGGTCGTAAGTCATTAGTTGTAGTTCAACTACATTTTTATGTAACACATTAATCACTAGTTGTTGGTTGTTACTCATCGCATTTTCATGTAATACATGAACATATTTTATATAACACATAAAGATGTAGTCATTGATTGTTTGTTGTTCATCTAGATCTTCATATAACCCCATGAGTATATTTCATGCAACACATGAAAATATAACCGTTGGTTGTTGTTTGGTAAAATTTACATCTTCATTTAACACATGAAGATGTAGTCCATTATTGTTGGTTATAAACCAAATCCCATTTGATTCCACTTTGATTTCTTCCTCTTCATATTATTATTCTTTCATCTTATTTTGTGTTTTATTTGTGAATATTCTATGAGATATATATTTTTTTTATTGAAAATTGTCTTCTAAATTTTTATTTATGACTCTATATATGGATTTAAATTGTAATTCAAAAGCATATCATATTCTTTAAAATAAAGAACAAATCCTAAAAACACTTTAAATTGAATTTCAAATATAAATTCTAATGATAAATTTCTAATCTAAACCTAAATCTAAAGAAACTTCTTAAGATATTTAGACATAATATTTTCAACATCTCCCAATACATCAAGAAGGTAAATCTAAAAAAACTTCTTATGACATTTAGACATAATATTTTCAACATCTCCCAATCCATCAAAAATACCCTTGTAATTTTTCTTGATTATACTTACCTCACGGTCGAACTCTGGATTACCAGAGCCCACTCCCGTTAGGAATTGGAGGGTGAACACAAAATAACACCCTTTGTAGTATGTTAAATCAACATCAAAACAGAGACAAAATCATTCTTGCTACCTTGCAAAGTATTGGCTTATATTCAAGAACCAACTATAATTTAACTGAAGTTTTCTATACCCATTACCATAAGCCAACTTCAACAGTTTAAGATCACCCCCATAACTAAACTCCATAAGACTGTTGGAAAAACAAACTACCAAAATAAACCAAATCATGTTTAAAAAGATTTAACCATTCATTCAAGTTAATTAACCAATATGTGTTTCCCAAACATTTCAATAACCAAAATAGGCCACAATTAACCAAACCAAAGCGCTTAAAATATAACCATAATTTCTAATTTAGTTTCTAATCTATCTCATTACGTTAGATTCATTGCACAAACCACAGATTTGAAATCACCCAGTCATTCATATTACGAAATCGAAATCTCATCCATTAATTTCATGAACCTAAACCCTTAAATCACATTAGAAAATTTCAAGAACCCTAAACCCCGAATTGATGAATCACATTCACGAACCTAGTGTTATATTACGAACGTGTCCATCTTCATCAAGGTACATAACTGAAGGTGCGACTCACAAACTCATTTTAGAACCAACAACTTCCTCAAGGTATATAATCAAATACGTGATTTAGGAACTCATTTAAGAACCAACATAATCATCAAGGGTTTAGAACCACCATCTGAACCACCATCTTCACTAATGTTTAGAATTGATGGAGTGACTCATGAATTTAAAGTTGTAACCGAAACTTGAAACCATTTGTCATGCAATTTTGTGTTTTGTGTTCTCTCAGCGATGTTCAATACACAATGATTAATACAGAAGACATATGTTACGAAGAGGCAAATATGAATATAAAGTCAATACAATTGCTCTATTTTCCAAATTAAATAATCCATCCGCTAGAATTATCAATTTTGATATTGTGAGGTAGATAAATGCTTGTTTGTGGTGACAACCACCAACATGACATTTTCTCATTAGAAGTCCTACACTCCAATATTATTGACATTTCTGGAAAACGGGATTATTGTAATTGTTGATATGGTTGACATTGTAATTATTGAAATAACAAAATTTGATGTTTATTAATTTTCTTGTGAAACACTAGTCTTGCTTTGTTTGTTGTTTGTATAAGATTTTAGTAGTGAATTCACGGTTTCGGCTTTGAGAGTCTTAGGAAGATTCTCAAGTATGGCTTATGATGTTGTAAGATGAGAAATACTAATTGACTATAAACACAAAGAAAAATTACAAAGTAGCGGAAACATCGTTAGTAGTAAAAAAAAAATTGTCATTTTAGCACCGAGCATACACACACATATATGTGTGTGAACATTGATATTGCTAATACAAAGCATCTAATATGCTACTTCATACAATTTTAGCATGAAACATGTACGAGATTGTCATTGTTGTTAAAATTTATCATACACTTCTTTAATATAATGATGACTCTGACATATCTATGTTATATGATATGACATTACGATGTTGTACCATCCTAGTAGTCAATCTTATTTGGTGAGATAAGATTCAATTGTTTTAGCGACTTTAACTCTATATATATGGGTTTTCATAGAACTTTTTAGCGCGAATGGGAAGGTTAGTGAATTATCGCCGGGGGATTAGAGTGAGGCGAGAGTCATAACTCATAAATATGGTTGCAGACAACGGTTTGGCAAAAAAAACAACATTAAAAAAACCAATCAGAGGTATTTGTAAAAAATTTAGGTTATTGTATCAGTTTATTGTATCAGTGCATGTCTCCACTATAATTTGTTGTTACCAATTAAGCATAGAGTTGCAACAAAGAATCATGTAATTATGTAGGGAAATGCTGTATTTAGCGAAAGAAATCGTCCAGATCATTCCACGAATAAACTTGATTGGCTAATATGCACCACTACCGCATGTTTTCCACAATTTTCCAGAATTATATCACTAAAGCACTTTGCCTATTCCTTTTTATTAATTATTTAAAATGTTTTAAAAATACCTTCACATTATAAGAAAGAAAAACAAAGCCATGCACCTTGCTTTGTGAAATTTCGCTAAACAAACTTTGCTGTATACAACAGCGCTCAATTATGTATTCATACTTGCCTTCTGTAAAAAAGAAAAAAAGAAAAGAAGAAGAAGGATATCCTATATGTCAATTAAGCATTGAATTGCTAGAAATGTGAAAGCCCTAATTGTTGGTCATTGGACAATTGAGCACCATATTAAGTTGGATTCAAATAAAATTGTGGATGCCAAAAAATTTAATCGGGAGAACCAATATGAAAGTGGGACTTTTATTTTAAATTTTAGAAGTATTTTATCTTATTACTTTTACAATTTTTGGATAGAACTCCCACTCTATTGGTGGTGACTACATTTATTGCTATTGTCTAAAATTGTGACGAAGATCTGATATGTATTACAAATTTGATTATTAATGAAATTGTTTAGTTTTTCTTTTTAAAAAAGCATATCCTAAATCCTAATACATAGTACTCCTTAAATTAGCACCAAGTGACTTATTGCTTACGACATTATTATGTGTAAGTAAACATGTTTGAAATAATGCAATATTCATATTCATGTCGATAAGCTTCAATTATTCTTTGGTGGGAGGCTGACAAGTTCCTTTTGTTTCTGTTTTTTCCCTTTCTGATTCCTAAGGCCACATACATTCTTCTCATCTTCTTTTCTATGCTTTTGAATTTTGTGAGTTCTCTCTTGATGGGTCCATTTAATATAAAAGAATAATAATTGATTAAGCAACTTTTCTTAACCCACTTTTGATAAACTGGACGTTCTAATAAAAATACCGTGAGGGTCCCTTTGGCATCATTCTGGAATCTCCTTTACTTGTTTTGGAATATATTAAAGTGAGAAAAGAGCTTCAAGTACAAACCACAGCAGCATGTTAAAGAGAAAGGTACTTCAATATATATATTTTTTCTTTACTTGTTTTTCACACATTTGGGCCACATACTACAAATATTCCTTCCTTTGAGTATCAACAAAGTCTGCCACTAAGGAATTGCATATTTTTCAAGACAGAACTAGCATAGGTAGAGCATATATGTTCTTGCAGAGATAGAAAGAACCACCCACTTCACCCCCCGTGCACTTGATGGACCCACCCACCATTTAAGTGACCATAGCTCGTTTGTAATCTATCATAATAGAGTTTAATGGACATGCGTTGAGAGTAAGAAGCAATTACGAATCAATGATCTATGATTACCAAGAGACTTAGACACTATATTTCAACTTAAAACTTTAAATCATTATGATTTAAGTATATGAGTTACATCTCTTATGTAAATTCAACAATGAAATCATTTACAAATGATGTAACATAAACCGCTCACACTTGTATCCAACATACATTGTTAATGTATAGTAGTTTTACACTTGGATCAAATTGAAACTCATCATATTTAGAAACTTTTAACAAAGACGGAGACTATTTTGAAATATTAATAGAGTCGGAGACTAATTTGAGAATGACTTACAAAAACAGAAATCAATTCAGTGGTTTACTCAAATATTAATAGGTCTGAATATCATATCCTTTTAGATAATTTTCATTGTCTTAACTAAAGTTTGTTGACGATACTTGATTTTAGGTGAAAAATGGTGAAGCTAGTATCAAGGCTATTAAAGTGATAGAGGAATGGTTTTTTAATTGGTTATGGCATGAAGGTAAATTGTCATAAAAGTAGGCGTGTGAAAACTAATGTTAATTAATCCTAGTTGGTGGTTGTAATTATATTTAGCATCCTTGATATATTGTGTCTTGGATAGTTTTCTCTAATATATTTCTTTGGTTTGTTCAAAAGAAAGTAGAAAATAACATTTGATTGATTGTAGCCTACAAGAATCATGAAATGGTTTTAGGCAAATGATAACATGTGTTATCAGTGTACATGTTGAAAAACTCAATATAAAATATATTTTTTTAAAGTAAAATATGTGCTTAAATAGCTAAAAGGATTGATCAAGAGACATAGATAGAAGGAATAAAAAACATATTTCCATGTTTTTGTGTAAAAGGGTCTCTGACAAGATGCTCAATGTATTGTTGAAAGCTTTGAAGAATAAATGAATTTGTATTGCTTGCATTCAAACAATCGAATATATGTACAATTTTAACGTGACAAGATACACTCTAAGGCCATATAATAATAATTTCCTATAACTATTGGACACCATCAATAATTATTATAGTTGTGATCCTCTATTAAACTATTTTTGCAAGTGATCATGGAACACGACACGGTTTCAATCAATTAAATACCGAAGAAAAAAAATGTGAAGGTAGAAACGTAGAAAGAAAACAAAACAATTATTAATTAAATGATTGACCTCAATTGATTAACAAACTTTAAAATCGTTTGAAAGAATGAGTTCGAACTTTATAACAATTTTTACAAGATTTTATGTATCTCATGACTAAACTTCAAAATATGAAATGAAGATGTTGTGAATTCGTTAAAAAAGCATATCAATAAAATACTTGATGTGTGAAGCAAAGTAATCAAGCAACCAAAACAAAGTGAGTAACAGTTATAAACACATGAAAAAAGTAGAAAACAACGAGAGAAAGAAAGAAGAGAGAACATACGAAATTTGTTTACTCAGTTCGGTCCAATACTGACCTAGTCTGAGGGAGAGAGCAGCCATCCGTTCCACTATAATGATGAATAACTTTACAAAAGAGATATCAAAGAGTTACAAGAATAAGTCTTCAAACCTAATTCTACCAAAAGTCTCTATTTCTTCTCGTGACCAAGAGACTCAATCCTAGTGTTTGTTGCCAAGAGCAAACTCTATACAAACCCTACTTTATTGTTTGTTTCTAAACCTTTGTTTTCGGCCCTCCCTCTCTCAAGGTTTCATCTGATACAAGGTCTATATTTATAGTAAAAGAATCTCTAAAAAATTAGAACAAATCTCACACATAAAAATACATTTTATTTTTATGCATCAGCGTAAAATTGAGGCTCGATTTCTACAAATCGTGGCTCCATTTTTCTAGAAGCAAAACTCCCAAAACTGCACCCAAAATCGTGGCGCGATTTTGACAGATTCTGAAACATCAATTTTAAGTTACTTTCACAACATTCTCCACCTTGACTCTAAATTAGTTATGATGCCAATTTAACCATCAACACCTTGCTACTCTTTCCCTTGCTTCCCACTACACAGTGTAGCTCCACAAGTTTCCACCCAACCTCTTCAACCATCGGAATGCCTTCTGCCTTCTTGAAGATTCTTGCATCCAACTACACTAGGAATTTTAGGCAGTTCCACAAATCTACACCTTAACCTCTTCAGCCATCGGAATGTCTTCCGCCTTCTCATAGATCCTCGCATCCAACTACACTAGGAATTTTAGGTAGTTCCACAAATATACACCATAACCTCTTCAACCACGAAACATCTCCCGCTTCCTTGAAGATCTCATTGCATCCAATCATCTTTGGTCTTTTAGGGCAATCCCACAAGCCATGCTATACATTCTTCAAACTCCAGAATGTCTTCCGTCTTCATGAAGAATTCCCTTGCTCACAACTAGAGCATAGCACCCAAGGTCCTCCATGTCGTACCATTCCTGGTGTGTTCAACTCCACCTCAAGCTGAGCTTTCTCTATTTCAACTAGCAAATGCGTACATCCCACTATGTCTTCCACCTTGAAACTCCAACTAAAAGGTAGATCACAAGTATTTTTACCTCCGCCTCTTCAGACTGATGATAAGTGCTAGAATGTGTTAGTTTCATGATTTATATTAAGCACTCCTGGTTACTTGTTATTTAAGTTATCCAAGGAAAATATATGAAAAAGTGACTAAATGCATAATTATGCTTTTTAGGTCTTACTTAACCCAATTGTGCAGGAAAAAAGTGATCAAGACATGAACAAATGAAAGAAAAACAAAAGGAGGAGCAACCTGCAAATTTTGGTCTGCAACTGTCATTCCTGCCAGGCACAACATTTCCTGCCTGGCGAGAATTACAGGTCCTCTGACCTGTTTGACCAAAACCTGTTGCTATGGCGACAAAATCCTGCCTAGCAAGATGTCGCCCGAACAACAAAAAGTCGCCATGGCGGAAATGAAGTTCCAGAACCCATGTTTTCCAAGATCATATGTCGCCATGGCGACAAATGTCCTGCCTGGCGAGAAAAGGCGGTTTGAGGCAAGTGGATGATGACGTGGCAGAAACCCACTGGCAAAGAAAGCTGATGTCGCCATAGCGACAAAAATCTTGCCTGACAAGAAAGCAAAATTCTGCAAAAGTATAAAAGCCTCTCTTCTCATTTCTGAAACATTATTATCAAATCTTAAGTCATTTTAGGGAGAGAAAAACAAGGGAAAACACAGAGAAACCCTTAAGGAGCAAGGA
>Ga0315915_1004886_pt1 | contig 16801 bp, 13 predicted proteins | sample MpolbnodulesMG_FD_207738 | JGI IMG/M metagenome (GOLD analysis project Ga0315915, IMG submission 207738) | Medicago polymorpha root nodule microbial communities from Los Angeles, California, United States - branched nodules | ecosystem: Host-associated > Plants > Roots > Nodule | place: USA...
ATGGAGGTGTACTTTTACATTGCTTTGGTGATTATATAGTTGGTGTTAGGTGCATTGTCGAGTCTTACATGAAGTTCATGCATCATAGTCATATTGAGTCATATGAGAAATGCAAAAGGAGGTGTACTTTTACATAGGTGAAATACGTAAGAGGAGGTGTACTCTTACGTAGGTGTGGATTCATACGGTAAAATTATAATCCGGAATCCAATGGTACCACATGCATCTAGATGATTCTAGAACATCGCATGCATTCGAATATTTGGTGAGTCGTGTCATAATTGAATATGTGACTTGGTGAATTTGTGCATTGGTGAAATTTGGTGAATGTTGTGATTATGTGAATTGTGTGGAGATGTGTACATGTTGATGTTTGTTATTTTTGTGTTGCTTGTACACTTGGTGATTTTATTGATGATGATTATTTTGGTTATAATAATGAAGTGTGAACCATATGTATTTAAGTTGGTGATTTCTATGGTGATGACGACTTTCTTTGCTATACTTTTGAAATGATGAATTATATTTGTTGAGTTGATTAGGCAAGAGTTTATGTAATCTATATGATTGAGGTGAATTAGATGAATTATATGCATAAGAGGAAAGTATGTGCTTTATGTAAATGAGTAGAGTTGCATGTAGGATTATATTTCCAAATGATGAGATTGGTGTAGTTTGATTATTAGGCTAAATAAAGAATGAGGTGAGAAATTCTTATATTGACTGGTGTTGTTAAGTGATGTACTTTGTTGTTGATTTGATTAAAGGATGAGTATGCTTGATGTGCTATGATAGAATTGTGATAGCATGATGTGTATGAAATGAGGGATAATAGTATTCTAGGAGGGATGAGTATATATATATGCTATGCATGACATCCTTGAATGCTTATGTTGATTATGTTTAATTATGAGATGTGAACTAACCTTCAGTGGTCGTTCGGTTGACCGTCTGCCTTATTCTTATGAATGGGTAGACGACATGCAGGAATAGTTGCTTTGCTTTAGTGAGTTGCTTAAGGATAGTTTGGAGCTACCTCGTTTATTGCTTTTGGTGTCGTAGTCTCTAGGGCTCTGATTAGGGGTCGGTCTTGGATATTTCATCTTTATTATGTATGTTGGAGATTTTTGAGACATGTATTTGTGATGATATATGTAGTATATTGACATGACTACTTGAAGACTTGTTTTATTATGGATGACTGTTGAGATGATTTATTTAAATGTCAATGTAATGACGTTTTTATTCCGCTGCGATGTTTTGAGAAAATGTTTATGCATGCTTGTTGGATTTTTGAAGAAGTAACATCTAAATTCTTTATATGATTGTATCATTAGCGTAATTTATCGTTTTTAGAGTTTAGGGTGTTACAAACAACCCCTAAAAGGAAGAAAATATTAATGAACCCAAATGTGAGAAACACCACACCTAGAAACACTACAAAGAATCTGATGCGAGATAAACCACATGAAACCATGGTTACATCACCCCACCATGAAGCCATGGTGATGCAGCCTTGATAGTTGATCACACCACCACGAAACCATTGTTACATCACTAACAAGTCGTTTGGATTTTGGGTGGAGATGGTGGCAGTGGACATTAGTGAAGTGTGATTGGGTAAATCAACTTTTAATTCGATTTAAAATAATAATTTTTTATTAAAAAAATTTAATTATGTTAGTTCCCGGTACTTGTCATGGATATCATAGAATCTGAACATCACATACTATATTTATATACACCCGATAGAAATCTAACATTTGTTGTCGTACACTGGACACCTATTTCAAAGACTGATTATTAATATACAACTAATTTATATAAAAAAACCAACATTTTAGTTTTTATGATAATATAATATATTTTTGTTGCAAATATTAATATACCTTACCTTGGCAAAATGTTATTGTTATATTAAACATGATAAGTTTAACAATAAGAATACGCAAATGCCTTAATTCTTATATACAACATATAGATATTTCAAAAAATAAACAACATTATGATAAATAAAAAAAAATTATGTTGAATTCAATTTATAATTATCCTCATAACTTTAATATAAAATAATATCATTTAAAATCGTTTGATAAAAAAATGTATTAATTTCCTGTGCTGGGCACGGGTGTTAAACTAGTTGATTCAAATGGTGAGTGATTTAAACATCTGGAGAAAATGGATGGTTATCTAAACTACTTACCATTCAAATCCATTCATTGCTGTAGATTTTGATTTATATTAACAAAGATATGTTAAATATTTTCATTAATGTTGTAAAAAAATATCAAAATTAGTAGCAAAACACATGCGTGAATTGAGAATTAAAAATTAAGAAAATTACAACAAACAAATATATTTTTTCTTTTAGTTTAACAAAAGATCATGAGTTTAAATCTAACATTAAAAGTGATAGTGTTAAATTTTTTGAAACAAATATTCAAGAATTACTACATGTAGTTGAGTGGAGAAATATACGTACTTGTGAGCTTAACTCAGTTGTTATCGACAGTGCATAATATATATAAGGTCGAGGTTCAAACACTGCCTTTAAAAAAAAAAAAAAAAGACAAACAAAGAAACGGGGCTATGATAAGACGTTTTTTTTTTTTTTCCTAGAAAAAGAGTTTTCATAAATTTAAAGGAAATTAGTGTTAAAGTCAACAAAAGTTGACTTGTTTGTTTCTTCTATAATGAAATGCTGTGTGAGGTTTGGACAGAATTCCATTCCATTTGATTTAATTTCATTCCTCGGTGAAAGTGAAAGATCCCTTCTCTAATTCTCTCTCCGTTTGAACTCTGTTTCTGAATCCAAACAACAATCAATCTCTCTATCTGATTCCATTTTGGGGTTTTAAATGACCCAATTATTTTCACTTTCAGTTTGACATGGAGTTCAAAAAGACCAAACTTGTAAGGTAATTATATATCCAAAACATTAACAATTTCATCTTTTCATCCAGTGAATTTGAATTTGAATTTGATTGTGATGTTGTTGTGTAGGTTCTACTCAGATGTAAAAAAGGTTAAAGAAGAAGGAACAAAGGTATCAAAATCATACAAAGTATTCCCAGAGGAGCATGAACCGTGGCGAAAAAGAATACTTGACCCTGGTAGCCAAATTGTGTTAAAATGGAATCGTCTCTTTATAGTTTCTTGCTTGTTAGCTCTTTTTGTTGATCCCTTGTACTTTTATTTGCCTATTGTTCAAACAACACAACGACCTTTATCTTCCTGTCTCAAGACTGACCTAACATTACAGATTATTGTCACCTTTCTTCGCACTGTTGCCGATGTCTTTTATCTTTTGCACCTCATCATTAAGTTTAGGACTGCATATGTCGCGCCCAGCTCTCGGGTATTTGGAAGAGGTGAACTTGTCATGGACCCAGCTAAAATTGCTAGGAGATATATCAGATCTCACTTCTTCATTGATTTTATTGCAACACTACCTCTACCGCAGATGCTCATCTGGTTTATCATACCCGCTACACGGACACCTCAGACCGATCACAACAATAATGCTCTTGCGTTTATTGTCTTGCTTCAATATCTTCCAAGATTATATTTGATTTTTCCGTTAAGTTCTCAAATAATCAAAGCAACCGGTGTAGTTACAAAGACTGCTTGGGCAGGAGCAGCGTATAATTTGATATTGTACATGTTGGCTAGCCATGTATGTATGTATGTATGTATGTATGTACTTTCCATCTATGAAGCACGGACACTCCTCAGATTAGATGTGTCCCGGTGTCGGACACATGTCGTGTCTGACACCGACACGACACGACACCGACACATATATTTACACTGAATTATACGATTTTCTCAAATTATTAGCGGTGTCGGCGTGTCAGTTTCTGTGTCGTGTCCGGTGATTGTGTCTGAATCCGTGCTTCATAGCTTTCCATTCATTTAATGCTACTTTTCTTTTCAAACTTGTTCATATGTCTCTAATTTGTTGGGGGCAGGTTTTAGGGGCATCGTGGTATCTTCTATCGGTTGACCGTTATACTACTTGTTGGAAATCCTTATGCAAAAAGGAACGTAGCCCTCACAATTGCTTTCTCTACCTAGACTGCAGTTCTTTGAATAGTGATATGCGCAAGATATGGTTAAATACTACAGATGTGTTTAACAGATGTGACGCCAGTAATGATGACATTCAGTTCAAGTATGGATTATTCAAAAATGCATTAACAAAGCATGTTGTCTCTTCAAACTTCATATCAAAATACTTATATTGTTTATGGTGGGGGCTGCAGCAATTGAGGTATGCCATGGTACTTACTGTCATAAGTTATGAAATTTGATTTTATAAATGCTCATTTGATTACTTAATGTCGAGGTTCTCTTTTTGAATTACTTCATCCTATGCTTGCTAATATTACTAACAAAATTATAGATACTATCATTCTATGGGTTTGTATTGATATGTGATGGGATGGATGCATGCCAAATACAAAGTCCTAACACCTATTAATATGTTATAATTATAATCTAGTCCAAGTACACTACTATAGCACTGCTAGTACTAGCCAAGCATGATAGAATACAATTTCATACTTTATAGTTGGTGTTTGTTTTCGGGTGTTCCACCTATATACAGCGCCTTAGTTTGTACTTTCTGTAACACCGGTCTCTGTTCGTCTTGTGCAGAGACCTGGTTTTTAATAAAAATTTTCTGATTCAAAAAAAAAATAAAGTTAGTTCAGACAAGAATAACTGGCGGTTTTGTCAGTTTTGGTGACAACTCTGTAATGGTATGCTAAGATTAGAAGCCTGCCATGAAAATAGAGAAAGGAAAGAATAATTTAATTGCCTGACTAAAAAATTAAAAGAACAAGGGCAAACATCTCTCTTCTAAGGGCTTCTTGCTTCTTCTCTGTCATCATATACTTCCGCATGTAGTCCTGCAGAAGTAGTATTTGTTCCACCATCAAAAGGAGTTGTTGGACAGTCCAAAAACTGCAGAGCAGCGATCCTTGAAGTGGTATTGGCGGTAGACTTTCCGTGTGCCACCTTCCTTGTAGCTGTTTGCACAAAAACGGTGACATTTAAGGTTTAACTTCTCCGAGTGTTCTGCTTCCTTCCTGGTATCCCTCTCCTTTTAAAGCTGTTCTAACAGTGATTCCCCTCTACTTTGTGAAGAAGTTGGGGTCTGAAACAACTACTCAACCTTATTAGTATTTCTGGAACCACCCTGAAAATCACTTTTAAAAAGCGAAATGGAATGAATTATTACATTGAAATATATTTATAACTATGGTCTCTGGGCCAAGGTTTCTGTAATCATTGGGAAAAAATTTTCTAATAGAGTTATAAGATAATCTTAGTGTAGTGGGAAAAGCTTGAACTAAGCCTTTTAGCAAATTTTAGAACTTCAATAGCTCTTTTTGGAAGTAGACTGAAATTATTTTTGCCAACAACATTCAAAGGATTTATGATTCAGTATATAAGTTGGCCTTACCTAAACAATCTGATCACGATATGATTTCCTGTGATTTTAGAGCCCAATATACAATTTAGAAGTGAAAAGTGTTATTAGTAGAAACGCTTGATAACTTGTTTATGGTGTTGGTTCTTTGTGACAATGCATCTAGATCATAGTCACATCCATGGCCAAATATTACGATTGCAAGAGTTTTTGTGAATTTAGATTGTGTTCCTTCACCAAAATTAGGTGGTGCTTCAAGTGATTCAATAAATGCTTTTGCAGTGATGTGGAGGTCGAGGAAAAGGTGGAAGAAATAGTTGTCCTCAACATTCATATTGCATAAGAATGGGCCACACTTAAATTACATGCTACTTGCTTCAAGAGAACTCTTGGCTTAAAAGCTTTCTTTGAATGTAAAATATCAAAAGTTAAAATGCACTAAGTTGGTGGCAAAAGTGAATGGTGTTCCTACACATAATGGATAACACATTGGCAATGCTATAAGGATGAATTAAAAATATTTATGGTATGTCAAAAATCAAGGATGAATTACTGGACAAAAGCCTTAAATATTATTACTCAAAAAATCGAAGAACAACTTGTCTTACACAATATCATCCAAAAGTAAAAAAGTAACCTAAGGGCTCTTCCTCTAGTCAATTTCCCTTTTCCACAAACCCCCTTTTCTCCCTCAACCCTTCTCCATCCTTTCTATCCCTTTTATCCCTGCTAAACTGCATGGGTTGTGCATCAATCACCAAACAACGAATAAAATAGAGGTCTGAAAGTTCTGCACATTCACACCCAAACAATTGGCAGAAGAAAAATTGTCCTGGAACTGAAATTTGTATTTTGCTGTTTTGTTTGTGATATCTTTCGATATGCATCGTTGGATGCTGACTCTAGATAGCAGAGTTTAAAACCTTGTTTGTGGCAGGGAAGTAGTTGTTTTGTCTAAAACTTAACATTTGTTACTAATAGCTGTCATTGTTTGTTGATGCTTTTATTAATTTTTATTATTATAATTAATTAATAATATTGGTACTATTATTATTTGGTTTTGTTTCAGTTCTTACGGACAGAACCTAGATACGACCACATTTATTGGAGAAACATCATTTGCTATTGTGATTGCCATCTTGGGTCTTGTATTATTTGCTCATTTGATTGGGAATATGCAGGTATTTGTAAAGAATTTGTTTTAGGTCTTCTATCTAAATTATATGAAAGTGTGATAAACGTCTAGTTTATACTAGATTACATCATTATATTTCCCCTTTCATTCTTGTTTCTTTTGTTAGCTTTCTAATAGATTTGTTAGAATGATTACTTTTTTGCTAGCAAATTACTTTGCTAAACTAGTGTTCTATATTTTTCTCAAATTAGTTCATTCGTACGAGAAGAAATATCAATCTTATTTGAGATTTAGTTGCTAACTTCATATATAGAGAATACAAAATTGACATTTTCTTATTTTGTAGGAATCATTTCCGTTTTGATATTTTAATAACGGTCATACTCATATGTGCTATGTATTCTTATGTTACACTTACACAACAGAATGCCAGTGAGACTTTTAGGCTATATGTAAAATAAAATGTCCATAGTTTTCTTTACATTAACTCTGTTTTGGGGTTGATTCTTTTGGTATAGACATATTTACAATCAATTACTATAAGGCTTGAAGAGTGGAGGCTAAAGCGAAGAGACACAGAGGAGTGGATGGGACATCGCCAACTCCCTGAAGATTTGAGATTTCGTGTTAGACGATTTGTACAATATAAATGGCTTGCAACTCGTGGTGTTGATGAAGAAACCATTCTACGTTCATTGCCAACCGATCTTTGTCGTGATATCCAACGCCACCTATGCTTAGACCTTGTTAGACGAGTATGACTTTTTCCTGTTTTTTATTTTTTTTATAAGTTTTTTACCCTGTTGTTTGTGATTTTGGAAAATCTTATATCGTAGTAGTTGTCATATTTCATTTGCATGTACTTTTATGTATAGATCCTCCTTAGCTCATGTCCATAATTGACCAACACTCGTTCATTTTTGCAATTCTACCACTGACTTGTATTTTATTACTGGTAATAGAAGCCTAAGTTTACAAAATGTTTTTCTGCAGTTAATGATGATTTATGCTATGCCTTATATGGCATAAGGCTTTAGCATCTTTAGGCTTATTACCTTAGGAAAAGTTTAATGAACCTAAGTTGGATTTAAACATTGATTTTCCATTGATGCCAATGAAAATTGTAATGATTATAGGTAAAAATGTACTTTTGTTGTAAGCATTAACAAATTTCCCTTCCCATGTGATTCAGGTTCCCTTCTTCTCACAAATGGATGATCAGCTTCTTGATGCGATATGTGAGCGGCTGGTATCTTCTCTAAGCACTCTAGGCACCTACATTGTTCGTGAGGGTGACCCTGTAACTGAAATGTTGTTTATCATTAGAGGCAGACTAGATAGTTCTACAACAAATGGTGGCCGGACTGGTTTCTTCAACTCAATCATATTGAGACCTGGAGATTTTTGTGGTGAGGAACTACTTTCTTGGGCACTACTCCCAAAATCAACCATGAATTTGCCGTCTTCAACTAGGACGGTTAAAGCCTTAAGTGAGGTTGAAGCTTTTGCTCTTCGAGCTGAAGATTTAAAGTTTGTTGCTAATCAATTTAGGCGCCTCCACAGCAAAAAGCTGCAGCACACCTTTCGATTTTACTCTCACCATTGGAGAACTTGGGCCTCTTGTTTTATACAAGCTGCTTGGCGTCGATATAAGAAAAGGATGTCTGCCAAAGATCTCGGTTTGAGGGAATCTCTTTCGTTAGATGAGACAGTGGCCAGCGAGAGAGCACATGTAGAGGAATATCCTACTGGTTCAAACTCGTCTCAGGCTAAATTGAACCTTGGGGTTACAATACTTGCTTCGAGGTTTGCTGCTAACACACGAAGAGGAGCACTAAAGATGAAAGATGATTTGCCTAAGCTACTGAAGCCTGAAGAACCTGACTTCTCCACTGAAGCAGATGATGATTAGTGGTCCTTTAGAGGCAATTGATTGAGTTGCAACAGATGTTCTATTCAGTGTCGATGGTGGTTCTATCTATAGGTAGCATAAATCAGCATATACCTCTGCCTTGACTCTTATTGCCTTGTTTTTGAATGATGTATTTTAGAAAGGAACATAAAAAGGTGGAAAAAACTGGGCTGATGTGTGGGAATTGGGGAGTGGTGGAGGTGGTGGTGGGTTTTTATGATATAGTTGCATATAATTATTTGCAATCTTCAACTGAGAGTAGGTTGATTAAACCCGATCGTGTAATATATGCCTCAAACCTTGTTTGTTTGAAGGCCAAAGAAAGAATCCTTGTTTTTCTTGCTCTATTCATGTAACTGATGGCCCTTATCTAATATACTTAGTTATAGCAAAAAGGCCAGGTTAAATTACCTGGAGGTAGGTCATGCTCTGCATATTAACTTATGAGATATGAAGCTCGGACATGACACAGACACTGTCATGCCTACAACAATAATTTAAGAAAATGTTATAATTCATGTAATCATATGTGTTGGTGTCGAACATGCGTGTATCCAACACCAGAACACACCTAATTTAAAGAGTACATGTGTTTCATAGCTTATGAATATACTTATACTATTATAATTATAATAAGACATATTTTTTTTGTGGTGGCCGGTGTTTGAACCTCAGATCTTGCATATATTATATATTGTCCCTACCAATTGAGCTAAGCTCACAATGACAATACGGCAGCTATTTGTTAAAACAAGACCAGACACATATTGGAATAGAACAAAATTTCATTGTTGCCAAGAACTTTTCATAAACAACGTTAACAAATAACTACAGATATTCTATTGACAAGAATGAAGAATGTCAAAATAGGTTCAAACAACTGCCACATCACCGGGCCACAAGCCACGACTTGCCCCTATTATATCCATAATTTCCATTGATTGATAAACCTAGTTCTATGCAAACAACTGAATGGATTTTCCAATTGATCTTTACATTACAGATAGAATAAAAATAAATCTCTGCTCTGCAAAATTATATACAGGTCAACATAAAATGAACTATAATTCTGTAGACAAAGGAAACAACCAATCATTTAATGGTCAATACTTATCAAAGTCATATAACTCTATGTTTTTGTACTTCTGGGATATAATCTCAGCTCGAACTTTTCTTGCAGTGTCTGTTGCACAACCAACAAGAATAAGAATAGATGTTCCAGCAAATCCCCGGAATGCAGTCAAGTGTGCAGTCTGCTCAACAATTGCAGGTCCAGCAGCCAAGATTGCCAAAAATGTTGAACCCAGAACTGATATTCGACTAAGAACCTGCACCATATATTATATTTTACATTAAGTGGTGTAAAATGAATGGATCTAATAGTTCTTTAACCAGCATATTAATCAGTAAGGAAATCAAGGAGAGTGGGGCTAGAGAGAAGGACAAAATTACTGTTTTAATAAATGTAGCTGTACTTCTGCCTGGTCTGACAAGTGGAATTGAAGCACCTTGACGTTTCAATTGTTCGCTCACATCATCTGGATCCAGTTGTAGGAAAGTGTAATAGTAGTTGAAGAAGGCTATCAAAAGTATGTTAAATGGAAGATAGAAGGAGCCTACAAAAATGTCCATTTAAGTAAAGAGAATCAATATATGAAGAGACAAAAGTTTAAGGGCAACAAAGAATGTAAGATTCCGTTTCCAGAATGTATTGCAACAGAAGGCCTATATTTCATCTAACATTTCTCAGCCTTTTCTTTTCTTAAAATCACAGTTTCATAGAGCACCAAATGAAAAAGGTTTAACATCGAATGTCAGGACCAGACATTTCAAGCAGAAGAATTTTATTATTATAAACCCGGAGATAAACCAACCACATACCTCCTGGATTCAAAGCTACTGCAGCATTTTTTAGTGCACTTAAACCAGTGAAACGTGCTAAAGTACCAGGAAGAGCTAACGATGATGTAGAAAATATGATAGGCATTACCCCAGAACTATTGACCTGCCAAAATAGAACATCTACATTGTCAAATTTGGAGGTTTATTGTATTGTACTCTATCATATGCATAATTAAAAGTTTATCAAATACTATTTGAGTAAGGTACTACAGTAACATAAAAAAGGTTGGTAAAAGATGAGAGGACCTTAAACGGTAGGTAAGCAGATTTTTCAAGTCCACCGCTTTTGCTGGTGAATCTAGACGCGTAGTTAATAGGAATTTTTCTCTCTGCTTCCTGAGAATCATCAGTGTTGCAATCAACATCTCTCAGTTTGTTCAAATACTTCTTTATTATTCAACAATTGAAATGAGATTTACCTGAACATAGACAATTCCAACTACCAACAGAAAGAAGGACACGATGATGGTAACAAGTCCGACATAGTTGGCATCATTAAATGCTTGTGCAAATGTCCGACCAAAAGAAGCTGGCAAGTAAGAGATAATGTTTGTGAATATCAAAAGAGAGGTTCCATTCCCAAGTTTCAGGTCAGTAATTTGCTCCCCAATGTACGTTGTAATCACGGAGCCAAGTGTCAATAAGATAACTGAAGTAAGAGCCCACTCTGTTGTAAAGTCATTTACATAGGGACGCAGGAAAAGAACTTGGCCAATAGCCTGTAATGAAAATTGAAGAACAAAAACAAAATTATAAACTGGAAACAACAATTAGTAATAAGTGTGATGTAAGTGCTGGACCTAGCTATTAAAAAGCAAGGATGTTCAAAAAACGATCAGTGGTCGAGCTGCAGTTAAGTGCTGTTTTCCCTCATTTACACTTACCAAGAAAAATGAGATCTTGAAAGCATACAAGTGAGTTTGTGCGTCTAAACTATACATTGATGGATATCATATAACCAAGAGTCATTAATAGGACAATTTATAGTTTCCCTAAATGCGGTAAAAAAGATTTTTGAAGAACCTAAACGCAGTAATTACAAAATAGAGGAGGGATATATTGACTCCAAGAGTAACTCTTTAAAGTTACTCTAAATCTTAGCCCTTGATTTCAAAATTAATTAATGGTTATGATTGATTACTACTAATAAAGCTTTTTCTACTCCTTCCTAAACATTCTAGCATTGGTGAGACGAAAATTTCAACTAAATAGTGTATGCCTTTTAACATTATCTCAACAAGAACAATTTTTCATTCATTATCTCAACAAAAAACTTTGAATAAATCATGAAGGTATTGAGACCTAAGAACCTCAAAGAATAAGAAATCCACATCTATGAACCTGCATATATGCCTTCAACCTCAAATAGCTAATTGAACAACTCATATAATTCGGTGTGATACCTTTACGAATCATTCAATAATTTCTTGTATATCAAAATTTCTAATTAGGTTTAAATTATCTCTGTGAATAGAGAAGGAAAAAAAAACCATTCAATTAATGGCGTATTCTTTTATCGGATTCAATAAAAAAAAAAAAATCTTGTTCAGATGATATTGTCAAGGGCACACAACATTGTGGCAGGAATAGGCCATTTATTTTAGATTTTTGTTTCACCGGTGTAGTCTCATGGGTTGTTTAAGAAGAACGAATCGAAAAAGTATTATGATAGGGGTCAGTAGTAATTGATCACAACCATTAATTATTGTAGGAGTAGAAAAAGTCTTATGACAGGGATCGGTAGTATTTGATCACAACCATTAATTAACAGTTAAATCAAGGACCAAGATTTGGATTAACTTTAAAAACGTACTCGTTTAGTCAGTATATCCCTCCCTCCTCTACAAAATAATATAGAAAATACAACAAAGAATCAATTTATTGTTACCCTATCCTGTTTTCATTCTTTCAAACCGTCATCTCAAATTAGAGCATCTAAGTTACAACATGTATAACTAATTCAAAGACTTATTCTTGACCTAGAGAAGACATTTTTGACTTGACTATTTGAATTCATGAAGAAAGGGATAATATCTCAAGATAAGATCTTTTGATTTATGTCATTGATTGACACTTTTTCTATATAACAAAGTCTGCAATGTAAATTTCTGACCTGTACAATGGCGAATCCAACAGAAGCATATCGAGTGTACTGAAGAATTTTCTTTCTTCCAGCCTCACCTTCTCTTTTCTGAAGATCTTGCAACTTGGGATATACTTGAGCAAGAAGCTGAAAAACAATCTGTGCATTGATGAAAGGAACAATACCAAGAGAGCATATACCAAGTCTACCAATACCACCACCAGAAAAGGAGTCTAGAGTGCTTAACAAACTATTCTGATCCAAATTTCCAAGAAAAGCCTCTCTGTTAACTCCACCTAAAGGTATATACACACCAAGCCTTGACAATACAAGAAACCCTAAAAGCTTCAGAAACTTCCCTGGCAGAGGACCTTTGAAGAAGTCACCAAAATCAATTGAACTATCCTCTATTGCAGCTGCTACTCCTCCTCGAGGTTTTTCTGAGCTCTCAAACAAACTCATAATATTTTTCCATGTAGAAGAAGAAGAGTTAATACCTAATGGGTCGAAATTCGCTACGTCATAGCTGCATACAATCCATTTGAAAATGAGGCAAAAATGGATGATGAATACAAATATACAATACAGACAGACAGATTTGATTTTACCTGGTAGAGAGATGAGGTTGAGTGGTAGATATTCTCCGAACAGAGAGAGTAGCTCTGCAAATGGAAGAAGAAGAAGAATATGGTTTTGGTATGAGAGGACGATTATTAAGCCGGACACACCACCGGGGAGAAGGGGAAGCTACTTTTACGGTTATCAACATCATTATCCACAACCACTTCACTTCATTTCACTTCACTTCTTCCCCAACAATTGTATTGTAATATCTCAACATTATTATTAATTAATTAATTATTTAAAAAAAAATCTTGAAATTTTAATTTTTTTGCATATTCATATTTTAGTCGTTTTTTAATTCCAAAAATATATTTTGCAATTTGAATTTTATTTTTTGTGAGTTGAACTCATAAAATAAATTTAAAATTTTTAGAAATCGTTTATGAAGTGTAAAATATATGGATAGTCAGATATCACTTTGTCCCCGTGAGCTTAGCTAAGTTGGTAAGGGCAATGTATAGTTTATGTAAGGTATGGGGTTCGAACCTTGTACACCACAAAAAAAAAGTCAGATATCACTTAAGAAAGAAATATGAACAATGAAGTTTGATATTGATCATATAATCCCTTATTTCTCGAAGACGATAAAGAAGTTTCCGAGTAAAGAGGAACTTGTTATGCATATTGTGGTCGAGTCCGTTTCGTCTAAGATCATTCATCTAGACTACACCAAAGCTTTTCTTGAAGCAAGGAGATGAAGAATCAACTAATTTTGTGGAAGCAAAACATGTCGTATGGGTGAGTGTTGAAGATAGTTAATCCATATCGCAATTAAATAGGATTATATGGAACAAGTTCAAGATTAGCCGTCTAGATCAACACTCAAGAAGACCATTTGCTACATAGTTCAAAATACCTCATCTAGATCAAGCCCAAGGGATCCATCATCAAAATCATCCGTGAATATAATGTTAGTGAAATTCTAGCACGCAAGTTTTAAGATGTTCTATGCGATATTCCAACACCAGACGCACAAATACGAATGTTGAACTTAATGTTTCAACATCATACCAACAAACATAAATTACGTAAAAGTAAAAGAAGAGAAAATAAAAGGCACAAGAGAATTGTTAACCCAGTTCGTTGACAAACACACCTACTCTAGGGGCTACCAAGCCAGGAAGAAAATCCACTAGTGTAGTCCTTATTCTAAGTTCTCAGCAAACTCATCGTTTACAACTCTAGACCTAGGACCTACCCGTCTTGACTTCAACCTAGGAACTCCTAGATCTGAGATCCCATCTCACTTCCTACCAATTAACCACAACCCCTATGATTATACGATTACAACTCAATATGGTGAAGTTACCTTCAAACACAAGAATGGAGACTCACTCCAATAAACAGAACCTTCTCTTTGCTTCAAAGCTTTAGAGAGATTCACAAGTTACAACTCAATAAAACAATCCTACACTTGCATTAAGGTGATACAAGAAAGGCTCACAATTAACAATGATTCAAAACCATAAAAACTCTATTCTTTAGAACGACGACCTGAATGAATAATCAGGTCTTTTAGTCTTGTATATATACTGAAGCAGCACGGGCTTAATAAGCTTCTTGGGCTTCAGAACAGATGTATATCCTTCAACTGATCCACGTAACAAATATAGCAATTCCTAAGAAGTAGGAACATCTTTAGGAACCGCCACAAACAACACCAAGGAATCCTAAAATGTAATATATATTTTAGAAACAAATCACCCAGAATATTCTGGACAAAAATACGTTACTTGGTGAACAAGAGATAAGGTGTGGTTTCGTTAATAAGATAAAGCGCGTGAAAACCAAGCCACAAAACCAGGGCACACTGAACCGTGCCAGGATGTTGGAACATTTTATCCAACATCGTACAAAATGACAGGATGTTGGAACAACATTTCCAACATCAAACAAGAGTATTTGTTTTAGCAATAATGAAGTCAATACACCAAATACCCAACAATCTCCCTCTTTGGCAAATTTTTGGCTAAAACAATCTGAGGCCAATTTTGAGTAAAGACAAGAGATACCAAGCATCCATTTCTTCAATCATCAAAAGCAAACTATGAAGAAGGGAACACAAACAGATAATTCTAAAGGAATACCTTAGAAAAAGATCTTCAGTCACATCATAGTCAACAGACCTGAAGAAGTACAATAGAACTCCAAAATCCACTTCCATATTTTCACAAAATTTCTTCAAATAGAAATATGTAGACAGAAGAAAACAAGGTATCACTTAAGAAAAACAACAGAGACATGCAGCAGCGGGTTCTTCAAAGAATTTTTCCTCACAGAGAACAATACACAGAAAGGGAAAAATAAATTCCCTCACACACATGTAGAAGAAACTTGGATGTTTCACCATCCAATCACACATCAGAAAGGAAAAAAATGAATTCCCATCAGCAAGGAAAAAAATAAATTTCCCATACAAACAGGCAGAAGTCACTCTAGATGTTTCAATGTCCTAGGGCACATCCTACCACACAATAGAAAAGGAAAACTAAATTTCCATCTGCAAGGGAAAAAATAAATTTCTCATACATACAAGCAACAAACATCTATATGTTTCAACATCCTATACCATATTCTGCTTACTAGCTTGAGCACTCTCACTACCAAGCACACACCATAATATCACTCCCCCTCAAAATAACAACCTATGAGTGAATACTAACAAGAAATTCTATTACTCCCCCTGAACCTATGCATGCATACTAATAAAGAAGAATTTCAAAAGCATACCATATGTAGGAAAACTTCAAGAAAACATCAGACAGATGTTTCAACATCATTAGGCACATTAGCTCAGCATCAGACAATAGAATGTCCCAATATCCACATGGATCATTCAACAGACAGGCTTCAAAGTCACAAAAATGTTCCAACATCATCAAGGACATTACACAAGGAACATACACAAACCAAAAATTGCAAAATAAATGCAAAAATGTTTGCCAATTGTTCCTCTGTAGCAACATGTTCAAGAGTCACAATCTTCTCTTCAACAAGATCCCTGATAAAGTGATGAGTAGGATTCTTGGAAATATTGATTGCACTCAAATTGTCACAATACAATGTTAGAACATCTTGTTCAACATCATATTCTTTCAACATTTCTTCCATCCATACAAGTTGGGAACAACTACTTCCAGCTGCTAAGTATTCGACTTCAGCAGTAGATAGAGACATGTTGTTATGTTTCTTGCTAAACCAAGAGATCAAGTTGTTTCCAAGAAAGAAACATCCTCCAGAGGTACTTTCCTATCATCTTCACTACCTACATGTAACAGCCCGATTTTCACTAGATTTAATTTTAATTGTTTTTATGTGTGTTTAATTATGCTCGTATGTGATTAATTACCTATGTGTGTATTTTAATGGGTTTTCATGTTAGAAGGGTATTTTAGTCATTTTTACGAGTAAGGGTAAATTAGTAATTTCATGATGAGGATTATTGTTAGTGCTTAGTGAGAACCATTATTATTTTACTAAGTTACTAGTGGGTTGCATTAATCTATTTTATAACCGGTAAGTGATCGTTATTATTATTTTTACCGGTAAGTGAGTAGAAACATTTTGAATTGGTGAATTAGTGAATTCAGCCCATTAAGACATTAAGGGTTAAGCCCAATAGTGTGGACACTATTTAAGCCTTAGTCTTTAAGAAAATTAGGGTTCACAATCATTTTACAAAATTTTGAGAAGAGGTAGAGAGAGAAA